>Ga0210057_1001475_pt1 | contig 35662 bp, 33 predicted proteins | sample CryGeyCG2114_010_2_FD_183968 | JGI IMG/M metagenome (GOLD analysis project Ga0210057, IMG submission 183968) | Groundwater microbial communities from aquifer - Crystal Geyser CG10_big_fil_rev_8/21/14_0.10 (SPAdes) (version 2) | ecosystem: Environmental > Aquatic > Deep subsurface > Groundwater ... | reverse complement strand
ACAAGAATAACCAAGCGATTCAGCTACTTCTCTGGAAGTACAACACTGATTAGTTCCAAACAACCAAGCCATTACTCCTCTGTTGCAAAAAAATGGTAAATCACCTGAACAATCTGTTGAAGTGTCTTTCTTTTTACATGTACCCACCGGAGGTATAGGAGTGGAAGTGGGAAAAACAGTGGAACATGTCAATCCGGATTTGGCAATTTCTTCTGAACTAGAACAGCACCACTTACCCCCCGCAGATCCAGTATCACAAAGAATTGGCAAGCTGTTCGGACACTCAGATGATGGCAACCTAAAGCAGCCAGATTGTGTTGGTGAGACTGAAGTAGTATCTGGCTGAGCATCCATACTGCTTATACCAAATAAACTATCCAAACCCAAAAAATGAACTGCATCTTCAAAAAAACCGGCTTGAACCGGCGGAGGTGCCAGAAACAGTGAAATAAAATTCAAAAACAAAAAAAAGGCTACAACCAGCTGGCTGCGTTTTAACATTACCTATCAATGTAGCAAGTCAAAAAATCTGTGTCCAGTAGGTAATATTATTCAATTTTACAGTCCAATTTGTCTAATCTGTTCCAAAGCCTGTTTTTGTTCTCTTGAAAGATTTTCTGGAATCTGCACTATCAAACGAACATACATATCACCATTGCCAGAACCTCTCAGGTGCGGCACGCCTTCACCCCGAAGTCTAACTGTTGTATGTGAGGCAGTCCCAGGTCTAACCTTTAACTCAAGTGGTCGGCTAATGGTTTCAACCTTAGTCGTTCCTCCAAGGGCAGCAAGTGAAAAAGAAATCAGGTGGTCCACGAACAAATCATAGCCGTCTCTTCTGTATCTAGGATGCGGTTTAACATCAATCGTGACATCAAATTCGTCAAAGCGAATTCTTGTGCCGTCCCCTGCTCCGGCAGGCACTTTAATTTGGTGTTTTTTACCATTGATACTGACTTCTTTCGTAACGCCTTGAATGGCTTCCATAAATGTGACACTCAAACCATACCTGGGCTTGGCTGCCTGAGAAAAGCCACCTCCAAAAAATTGTTCAAAAATTTCAAACGGATCACCAAAGTTTCCTCCCTGAAAAGGTGAACCCCCCGAAGTACTATAACTCCAAGTAAATGGTCCCTGCCTGGTGGCTCCACCAAAAGGGTTTCCGCCCATACCGCTAGCCGGATCAAAAGCGGCATGACCGAATTGGTCATAAGTTTGACGTTTCTTAGTATCAGACAAAACCTGATAAGCTTCATTAATCTCTTTAAACTTCTGTTCGGCTTCTGCGTGATTATTTGGGTTCTTGTCAGGATGCCATTTGAGGGCTAATTTACGATAGGCTGTCTTGATCTCCTGACCAGAAGCTGTTTTTTTGACACCCAATATCTCGTAGTAATCTCTTTTTGTTGGCATAACTTAATCTTATTGCGAAACAATGAATTGTAACAAGCCGCAATCAAACTGTCTAGCAGACAAAATGTTTGATTGCTAATGACTCGAGGCTGATTTGTCTAAATAATAAGCTGCTACAAATAAAGTTATCCCACTCAAAATTAATCCTACATAAAACAACCTGGGAAAATACCTTAATTCAATGTCGTTAACACCCGGTTCAATAGGCAGTTGCCTAATTTGATCTAAACGCGATATCGGTTTTGGTTGGAGATTGACAAAAGCTTGCCAATTTTGGTCATATCGGTCAGCAATAACCAAACTTTTGTATTGTTTTTTATTATCGATACTTAACCAAAGTTGATTGGGAGTTTCTCGAAATTGATCCAGCTGAACAGGCTCATATGTTTCAAAACGAAACCTGGCATAAGTCATGGGTAGTTTTTTAAGCTGCCAAATACCCTCTTTCTTAATGACCGGTAACTCATCTGCCAAACTAGATAATCCAAACCAAGTATCTTCCAGATAGTAACCCACTGACCAGTTGCGCAAATAAGGGTCATCAAGCTGAATTTGGGGCAGTTGGTTAATTCCATAATCTTGAGTTTCCGATATAAATTGACGGCTGATATCTAGAGGTAATAGAGTGGTATAACCATTAATGACTGGTAAATTAACCGGCATGTTCCAGTCTGGAGTCAAACCGGCTTTTAATCTTTGAGCGTGCTCATAAGTTCTCATTTCAGACTCAGTGACAAATGAATCAGAAAATGGTTGACGCAAGCAAATGGCGTCAAAATATGCATCAAAACCTGTATAAGGGTGGTTGTAATTCTGAGTTAAAATTCGATACTGACGAGTATTGATATTTGCCAACAATGACAACGCTGTAGCTGTTGATTGATCACTGCGGTAAATAGAACCTGGTCCAAACAGGACAATACCTCTAGTTTGCCAAGACAGATCAAGCAAAATAAAAACTAAAATCAGTAGCCATTGTTTTTTACCCCAAGCTATCAAGGCACCCAATAAACTCGCCACAGCCACAAGTATGTCAATGAGTAAAGCTTCAATAATTATCCGGTCTCGAATCAAAGTGTGGAATTGGCTGATAGATAATCGGTTTCCAAACCAAGCATCCATAAAAGCCCAGACTTGAGCAAAATTAACTTTAACTAAACCATAAATAACACAGATTGTAATGAGACCACCTATCCCTATCCAAAAAATTGCCCTTCTGGGCCAAGAACCAATCTGAACACGATCAAGCGCTCGACCTACCAATAAAGCTAAACTTAAACTTGAAATCATTAACCAAGTACTTGGTCCTCTAACTTGAGATATTAGTGGCAAAGCACCCATGAAGTGACCAAAAAATGAAGAAGATGAGGCCAATAAAATTGAAATTAGTGCTAAACCCAAATAGGTTTTATCCTGTCTTTGCCATAATTTAAACTGAATCAGGTAAACAAAAACCAGCAACCAACCGAACCAAGTTAGATAAGGCAGAATGCTGGCCGAATAATTCCAGATTGGTCCCCATTTATAACCCACCAAAGCATTATCAAATAGGTTGGGTAGGAAAAGTTTTAACAGCTCGACAGGGTGAACGCCTCCGGCCAAAGTTTGCTCAAGTGTTTGAACAGATCTGGTCGAACCTGCTAATGTTTCCAAAAATGGCAACCAGACAAATGCTGTCAACCCAAGGCCTATGCCGATTGCCCAAAACCATAGACTCAAATGATGCTTTATGGGTGAAGAAAAAAGATGCCTGATTGAGTCTACAGTTAAAGACTTTGGCCAATTAACTTTATATGCCCATGAGTTTTGACTTATGAATAATACAAAAACCATGATCAATGAATAAACAATCATGATTGGGTAACCACTCAAAATCTGAAAAAATAGAATAACAGTGAATAATAAAAATGCCCTTCTACCCCGATCTAACCTCAATCCAGCCCAAACTAGCCAAGGAAGTAAGCTAGCGGTTTGAAGTAAAGATATATTTCTGGTATACCCCATCATAACCGGTGACAAAACCCAAAGTAACCCAACTACTGTTCCAGATCCTGGAGAAAATTCCAACAATCGAGTGAGTTTAACAACTCCCAATAGGCTAATGATCAATAAGCCGAGTATTAGCAGATTAAGAGCCACATCTGGCTGAAACAAATAAAACAAAAAAGTACTGGGATGGAATATAGATTGATTAATATCACCTATCCAAGAGATGCCACCAAATATTGTCGGGTTCCATAGAGGCAAAACACCTTGTTTTAACCATTGGGCAGTAAACAGTTTGCCAGGAACCATAAGTGAAAAATTATCACCATAAATCATTGATTGACCTAAAAACATCGGCCAGAATCTCAATAAAATGGCTCCTAAAGCCAGTAACACAACTAACCAAGACCGACCACTATTCTTAGGCATAACAATTATTTTAGCCCAACCGTTCTTTTAGTATTACCCCCACGGCCCAAAAACCATCTATCCAAGTTATTTTTTTACCTTCCGCGAAATCTCGACCAGTATATGAGATGGGGACCTCAAAAATTTTATATCCGTCACGTAGAAGTTTGCAGGTGATTTCGGGTTCCAAGTCAAAACCCTTGCTGTTTAATTCCAATTGCTTCATAACCGCAGTGGGTATTAATTTGTAGCATGTTTCCATGTCCGATAAAGTCGTGTTAAATAAAACATTCACCAAAAAGTTCAAAAGGCTGTTACCGGCCCTATGCCAAAACAACAAATTGAGATGAGGACCCAAAAATCTGGAACCAAAAACTATCTTTGCTTTACCGCTTAGAATGGGTTCTATCATGACGGGAATATCGGCCGGATCATATTCCAAATCTGCGTCTTGAATGAGTACCCAATCGCCTGTGACTTTGGTTAAACCAAGCCGAACCGCACTACCTTTACCAGCATTCTGTTTTTTAAAGAGTCTAATTTTTGAACTTCTGACTTGAGTGATCTCATGGACTGTTTGGTCTGTTGAACCATCATCAACCACTACGACTTCTTTAACTTGGGATAATTTAACCAATTTTGTCAACAGCTGTCGGACTGTGGTTTGTTCATTGTAAACCGGCACAATAACAGATAGGCGCATAAGCCGTATCATATCAACAAGTTCTCTGTGATACAATTTCGACCATGGATGTGCTGAGTCAAATTGCCTCTATAAATAGTATTGAAATTCCCATTAATCAATTGGTATTTGATATCGTCTTAACTGCTTTAACTGCCGCAATTCTTAAGCTATTTTATGTTAGGTTTGGTCGCAGTATCTCCAATCGTCAACGATTGGCTGATAATTTTGTAGCAATCGCGGTTACCACCGCTTTAGTTATCACTATAGTCAAATCTTCTCTTGCTTTATCTTTAGGACTAGTGGGAGCCCTATCAATTGTACGATTTAGAACAGCCATCAAAGAACCGGAAGAATTGGCGTATTTATTCCTAAGTATTGCCCTTGGTTTAGGGTTTGGTGCTCATCAATGGTTAATCACCCTCGTGGCCTTTGGCGTAATACTAATAGTACTGTGGATTCAATATTTGGCGTCTCATACAAAACAAACTGTAGAAAATCTATATTTAAACATTACCCTCCCCAATAACCTCAAAACCCGCCCTACTCAGCTTAAAGCTGTAATTAAGCTCATCGCTCAACATTCTGCCCAGGTTGATCTGAAAAAAGTCGATCATCAAACCAAACATACCGCTATTGCTTGCCGGGTCAAATTAAATTCAGTCCAGAATCTTGACCTATTAATGGCAGACCTTCAAAAGACCTACCCTCAAGCTGAAATTATTCTCACGGATACCTCAAGTATATTCTGATGATTGTCCATCAAACCCATCAATCTCCACTATTTAAACTAAGAAAACTGACCAGTTCTCAACACAAAGTTAAAAAAGTGATCATTGCCGGTTTAATATTATCCAATCTATTTTTCGGCTGCCTAGTTCTTTTCTTTGGCAGGCAAAAAATTTCTCTACTGATCCGGCAAATTACTGGCCAAGTTTTGACACAAGCTAACTCCATCAGTTACCGCCTCAATCCCCCACCGGTTGAACATCTGGATATAGACATCCCCTTTGAAAACTGGCAGCAAATTGTGAATAAACGCCATCAAGCTCTTGAGGATGGAGTTTTGATAACCAGCGATGACGATTTTGTGACCGCTGAACTTAGAACCAAAGAACAAAAGCTACCAATCAAAATCAGGTTAAAAGGAGATTGGACCGATCATCTGGAAAACAGCAAGTGGTCTTTTCGAGTTCAGATCAAAAACAATCAGACATACATGGGTATGCGCTATTTCTCACTTCAAGATCCTCAAACCAGAGTGATGGCAAACGAATGGTTATTCTATCAAGCTTTGAGACAGGCTGGCTTGATCGCCCTGCGCTATGACTTAGTCGATGTTTCAGTTAATGGCGAACATAAAGGTATTTATGCCATAGAGGAACATTTCTCAAAAGAGCTGATTGAAAATAATCAGCGTCGAGAAGGACCAATTATCAAGTTCAGTGAAGACCGGTTGTGGCAAATCAACCTAGCTTATGAGTTTCAAGAGGGATTGGAAGATGGTTTGGCTTGGCAAAGTCCCATTGAACCTTTCAAGGAAAACCAGATAGCTAATTCTCCAGAATTGGCGGCTGAATTTAATCAGGCTTTAAGTTTGCTTGAAAATTATCGCCATGGGAGAAAACAGGCAGCCGAGGTATTTGATATTGATAGTTGGGCCAAATTTTATGCTCTAAGCGATGTCTTTAATGTTAAACACGGCTTGCAGATTTTTAATATCAGACTTTATTACAATCCCATCACGGGCTTAATTGAACCCGTGGCTTATGATAATCAGATTGAGGGCCGAACTTACCAGTTAAGTATTGAAAGTGACACATTACACCAAAATCTTCCCGGATTGTTTGAAGATCATGATTTTCAAGCCCATTATCTCTCTTACCTCAATCAATATTCGCAAAAAACCTACCTTGACAATCTATTTGATCAGTTAGACCAAAAGCTGAGTCGAATTACCAAACTATTAAACTATGATCAAATTTACAATTTCACTCCCGAGATTTTTTATCAAAACCAAAAATTTATTCGGCAAAAACTTACCGAATTGCCGGCCGTTCAAGCTAGCCTCAACAATCACCATCAGTTAGAGTTATTCGCTTTAACTGAGTTACCTGTCCAAGTGCTTTTTTTATCAGACAATCATCAACAAATAGTGGTTGACTGGACAAAAGAGCCAAGCTACATTCCCAGAGCGACAAGACAAGCTGTCCCGGAAATTGTTCAACTGCCCTTGCCAGACAATGTAGTCAGTGATTTAAGTTCTTCTGGGCCATCCGAATATCAAATCACTTACCGTTTGCTGGGACTTAATGAGGAACATCAAGTTCCCCTCAGGCGCTGGATCATTGATGAAACTGATTCTCGCCTTACCCAAGCCTCAATCCAAAAACCAGGTTTTGTCATATACTCACCAAGCAATAATTCATATATAGTTCCCGCCGGCCAATGGCAATTATCTAGAGATTGGCAAATAGATTCTGGAGCTAAATTAGTTTTCAATGCCGGAGCCTCACTTGATCTAACCCAAAATGCAACTTTGGTGATTAATCATGGATCTGTAGATATGAACGGCGAGGCTGACGCCCCAATCCATATTTACAGCTCAGATAAAACTGGTGGTGGTCTGGTGGTTATGAATAGCCATGACATCTCTCAAATCTGGTACACATTTTTTGACGGCTTAGCTTCACCGCAAACCCTCTCTCAAAGCATCTTGGGTTCTGTAACTTTTTATCAATCACCAGTTGCTATCAACCAAAGTCAATTCAGTTCTAACTCATCTGAGGACGGGTTAAATATTGTGAGATCTAAGTTTGAAATTGAAAATTCTAAATTTACCCAAACTGCCTCAGATGCCTTCGATGCTGACTTTAGCACTGGGTCCATCACCAATACTATCTTTATTCATACCGGCAACGACGCCATTGATGTTTCGGGATCTCAAGTAGAAATTAGCAACGTATCGATTGTTCAAGCTGGAGATAAAGGCATCAGCGCTGGAGAGGTCAGTCGGGTCCAAGTTGAAGAAACTACAATAAGTGATTCCAACATTGGTTTTGCCAGCAAAGATAATTCGGAGTTAACAATCAGGCTAGGTAAAATTGAAAATACAAAACTTGGTTTTGCCGTTTATCAAAAAAAGCCCGAATACGGTCCGGCTCGTTTAATAGATTGGAACACCACAATAAATAATCTAGAAAAACAATGGCTCATCGAAAAAAATTCGATTCTCACTTACAACGGTAACGACTATATCCAAAACGAAGAAAATGTCTATCAACAGGTATTGGATTTATAAATTTTTCAATATGTTTAAAATTCAGAAAATAATAGATCCCCATCAACCCTTGAGATTCGAACATAAATACTTTATTACCCATCCAGAAGATCTGGCAATATCCGAATCATTAGTACCAGGCTCGTTTACAACAAGTTTTAAGAAAAGACAAGTCAATAGTCTTTATTTTGATACACCAGACTTACTCTCATATCATCAATCAATGGAAGGAGCATACTATCGCTGGAAAATCAGAATCAGGTGGTATGGAGAATATTATCAATCAAATTGCCCTGCCCAGCTTGAAATAAAATATAAACGGGGTGCTTTGGGTGGTAAAAAACTTTACCCACTAAAATTTTTCAGCACTGAAAGAAATCAATTAAAACAAAATTTGATCAAACAAATCCACAAACAAATACCCCCACATCTACAGACTTTTTTCACATCTCTTGACTGGGCGTTGAGCACTTCTTACGATCGCACCTATTATGAGCATCAACTTTATCACCCCGTTCGGTTAACGATTGATTCAAATTTAAAAACCTCGCTACTCGTCGGACAATCACGATTATCCCAGCCAGATAAACTTCATCCTCTACATATCATAGAGTTAAAGTATTCGCCCAATCCTAAATACCAGAGTGTGGTTATGGCTCTAGGTCAAATCCTACCAACCCCTCCCACTCGATTTTCCAAATACACTTGGGGTATGGGCGGAGAATAATAGAGGTTATTCGTTAACAACCTCGCCCTCTTCAACTTCACCTTCTTCAGGTTTGGATGAAGATTTTTTATCAGTGGGTTTTGTCTTCTCATCAGCCGCAGGTTTATCTTTTGGAGTTTCAGCCTGAGCTTTTTGCATTGCCTCACCAATTTTTTGAGCTGATTTGAGCATCTCGTCAGTTGCTTCATCAAGTTCTTCTTTTGTAGCATCAGTTTTCTCGGCTAATTCTTTTAATTTTTTAACGTTTTCTTCAATAGCCGTTTTATCTTGTGCTTCCAATTTATCTCCATAGTCTTTAATCTGTTTCTCAATTTCAAATGCAACGCTGCTTGCATGGTTGCGAGCCTCTACTAATTCTTTCTTTCTTTTGTCTTCATCGGCATACTTCTCGGCATCAGCCTTCATTTTATCGACTTCATCATCCGAAAGGTTAGTGGAGTTTTGAATCGTAATTTTTTGCTCCTTGTTAGTATTTTTATCTTTGGCCGTCACATTTAAAATTCCGTTTGAATCAATATCAAATGTCACCTCAACCTGAGGCGTACCCCTCATAGCGGGGGGAATTCCATCCAAGATAAATCGGCCTAACGACTTATTATCAACCGCCATCTCTCGCTCACCCTGCAAAACATTGATCTCAACTTGAGTTTGGTTATCTGCGGCAGTCGAAAAAATTTGAGATTTACTGGTTGGAATTGTGGTGTTGCGCTCAATGAGAGGGGTTCGCACTCCACCTAAAGTTTCCAAACCCAAAGTTAGAGGTGTAACATCCAAAAGCACAACATCAGACACATCACCTCCAATCACACCGGCCTGAATAGCTGCTCCGATAGCCACCACCTCGTCTGGATTAACACCTCTGTGTGGTTCTTTGCCAAAGAACTTTTCCACTTCCGATTGCACCTTAGGCATGCGGGTTTGACCACCAACCAAAATAACATCATCAATATCCTTGGTTGTCATCTTGGCATCTTTCAAGGCCTTTTTGACTGGTTCAAGAGATTTTTTAATCAAATCGTCAACCAATTCTTCCAATTTAGACCGAGTCAATGTCATAGTTAAATGCAGAGGCTGACCATCATCTCCCTGAGTAATAAAGGGTTGATTGATCTCACTTTGCTGGGCACTGGATAATTCAATTTTGGCTTTTTCGGCTGCATCCTTAACTCTTTGCAGAGCTTGAGGATCTTTACTTAAATCTTTACCCGTTTCCTTTTTAAACTCAGATAAAATCCATTCGATAATTAAACTATCAAAATCATCACCTCCTAAAAATGTATCACCATTCGTTGATTTAACTTCAAATACACCATCGCCAATTTCCAAAATGGAGATATCAAAAGTACCACCTCCAAGATCATAAACTGCAATCGTCGAACTGCCTTTTTTATCCAGTCCATAAGCCAGTGCTGCAGCTGTGGGTTCATTGACAATTCGTTCAACTGTCAGGCCAGCAATTTCTCCAGCCTGTTTGGTTGCTTGACGCTGAGAATCATCAAAGTAAGCCGGTACTGTAATCACTGCTCTTGTGACTGGTCCACCCAGATAACTTTCGGCGTCGGTTTTAGCTTTGCTTAAAATCTTTGCAGAGATTTCCTGAGGTGTGTATTGTTTACCATCAATCTCCACAACTGCCATACCATCTTTACCCTCAGCTACGGTATAAGCCACATGTTTTGTAGCTGACTTAACAGCCTTATCGTTAAATTTACGACCCATAAATCTTTTGACCGAATTAACAGTTTTGGCAGGATTTAAAATCATCTGCCTTTTGGCAATGTCACCAACTGTAGTATCGCTACCTTTAAATGAAACTATTGACGGAAAAGTGTTACGACCTTCGGCTGTTGCGATAATTTTGGGTGATCCACCTTCCATAACTGCCACAGCAGAATTGGTTGTACCCAAATCAATACCGATAATTTTACCTGATGTATTTTTGTCTGCCATTTTGTTCCTTTCTATTGATCGATAGGCATTATTTCGTTGACACTAATATTAATTTTATTTTTTATATTTTTACTGTTGGCCACCATTTTAGCAGACAAGAGCATTGACTGCTAGTGGCAAATTTGGTTATCAAATATGTTGCAAATCATCAGCCCACAACCACTTTGGCGTGTTGTATGACTTGTCCATTCAAGCTATACCCCGGTCTAATTACCTGGGTCACCCGGGTGCCCTTTCCCGATTTCTCCACAACTTCCATTTGCTCCACATCAAACTCTTGTCCCAACGCCTGAATCTCTGCCAAACCCTGCTGGCTAAGAACCTGCCATAATTCATCGACAACCATTTTAACCCCGGGGTCCTGTCCTTTTTGGGCTAATAAACTTAAGTGTTCAATCGGCAGTAGCAAAGAGCTCATGACTTCGGCGGCAATCAATTTAATAAGCTTGCCTCGCTCCTCCTGAGTCCTTCTAAGTAAATTTTGATAATCAGCCAAAGCTCTCATTTCCTTCGATTGCGCCTGAGTCAGTTGAGATTTAAGCTGAACTATTTGAGAACGGAGTTTAGCCAGTTCATCGCTGGTGAATTTTGGAGTGGATTCCGCAACTTTTGATTTTGAGTTTGATTGAACTTGACCAACTGTCCGATTTGACATAATAAACCCAGTTCTTTTAGGCTAATTCTTGAACTAATTGACGAACATACTTCATCATAGGGAAAATGTAGGCATAGTCGAAACGATTCGATCCAAGTACACCCACCCGGCAAAGCTGATTGTCCAACATAAATGACATATGAATGAAACCCACAGGTAGTAAATACTTATTACCTAGCTCCTGACCATAGACAACCTGAATGACGTTTTCGCTGGAATTATGACTAAACATTTCTTCAAGTAGCGCAGTTTGCTCAATTAACAGCAGCACATGGCGCATCACGTCTAAATCAAAGAATTCTGGCATGAGAAGTAAATTTGAGTGACCTGCTTGAAAAAAAATATTATTTTCATACATGGCGATGCTTAAAGCTTGGGATTTTTCTGCTAACACCCGAGTAACTTCCCGAAGAAGATCGCTATGATCTTTCTTATTCTGCCAAATTTTTTCTTTGGCCGATACTTCGTCTGCCACAGTTAGCTCTCGCTCTTTCATGAGTTCATTAACATAAAGCTTCATGGCCTGAGAAGTTGGAAATCGGCCAGAACTAGAATGGTGTTTAGCCAGGTAACCCTGTTTAGTTAATGCCACCATTTCATTGCGGATAGTTGCAGGAGACACACCAATATTATATTTTTTATCGATGGTTTCCGAACCCACCGATTGAGCCGTCTCGATAAACTCCTCAATGACAGCACGCAATATTTGGACTTGGCGAGCGGTTAAATCAATCATCTGTTAGCAATCATAACTACTGTTTGCTAAATTGTCAATTAATACCTCTTCACGACTCTCAAACAAAGATGCTAGACTGAATTCATGCATACGATGGAAAAAACCGTTCGCTGGCGAAGATTGAGAGTCCGCTCGGTGACAGGTTTGTTGGTTTTAGCACTACTGTTGTTCACACTTTTGATGAGTGTGTCCCAGTTGCCCACTGTTCGCCAGTTTTTCGGTCAGGCTCATTTAGTACCAGCCAATATTATGATCAAAACCCAAAATCAAATTGGGCCTCTGCCTCGTCCATGGCGAAATTTAGCACAAGGTGGAGAAAGTTTTAATTGGCAATTATCTCCTATTCAAAGTCAAGTCGCGGCTTTACATCCGGACTATATTCGGCTCGATCATATTTATGATTTCTATGAAGTTGTTTCCGGGTCCCCAGGTAATTTGACTTTTGACTTTACTAAACTCGACGTAGTACTTGATCAAATTTCGGCCGTAGGTGCTAAACCTTTTATTTCACTTTCTTATTTGCCCCCGGCAATTAGTCGAGGCGATATTGTTGATCAGCCCGTGTCATATAATGACTGGACGACAGTCGTACAAAAAACTATTGAACATATTAGTGGCAGTCGCAACACGGCAGACGTTTATTACGAGGTCTGGAATGAACCAGATTTATTTGGCGGATGGAAATATTATGGATCAAAGAATTATTTAGAGTTGTACAAAGCGGCAGCTATTGGGGCGAGCCGAGCCCAAGTTCGACAAACTTTCAAGTTTGGTGGTCCAGCTACTACTGCTCCATACAAAAACTGGTTTGACGCACTGGCAACCTTCGCCAGCGAAAATAATCTTAGGTTTGATTTTTATTCATGGCATCGATATACAACAGATATTAACCTCTATATCCAAGATATGCGTCAGGTTCAACAATGGCTATCAGAATTTCCTATGTACGAATCGACTTTAGAATTAATAGTGACCGAGTGGGGCCACGACAGTCAGAACAATGCCGGCTACGATGGTAGCTACTCAGCTGCGCACACTGTGGCAGGAGCCATTAATATGATCGGGACTGTGGAAAGAGCCTTTGTTTTTGAAATACAAGACGGAATAGATCCCGCCGGTAATGAATTTTGGGGACGTTGGGGTTTAATAACTGCTCCCGGTACAAACCAAAAGCAGAAAGCAAGGTACCAAGGACTTAAAATGTTGGATAGTTTGCCTAACCAAAGAATTCAGTTAACCGGTAATGGTTCGGCTGTTAAGGGCCTGGCCGCTCAAGCTGAAAATGGTTCTCTTCAGGTGATTCTGGCAAATTTTGATTCCCAAGCCAGTAACTTTGAAAATGTGCCCGTAACTTTTGAGCAAATTCAGCCGGGCAGCTATATTGTCCAACTTCAATATTTGTCTGGTCGGCAAAACACTCTGCGCCTAGCCACAACTGCCGCTGTTCTCCAAACCAACATTCCAATGAAACCGAGTGATGTAGTTAAATTGGAATTTAAGGCAAATTAGCAATAAACTCTTTCAGACTCCGTCTAAAGTTTTCAAGACTAAATTTTTTGGCAGATAATCTAATTTTTTGTGCATCAAAATCGTCCAAGTGGAAATCCTGGATTGCCTGACTTAAACCTCTCACTGACAGATCTTCAAACAGTATGCCTGTTTTTCCAGGAATAACTGTTTCAAGTGGGCCGCCAGATTTATGGGCAATAACCGGTATTCCATGTGCCATAGCCTCTACTGGCACCATGCCAAAATCTTCATCTTCAACCGGATACAGTAGCGCTTTCGCTCCCGCATACAATTCTCCAAGCTCAAGATCTGAAACAGCACCTAAAAATTCAATTTTGTGGCCTGGAATATTCAGAACTAATCTTTCAAGCTTCTGTCTCATTTTTCCTTGACCAACCACTTTAAGTGGCAAATTCAGGTTTAAACAAGCTTGTACTGCCAGTTCTGGATGTTTAGCCCACGCTAAACGATTAACATATAAAAAATAAGATCTGGCCGGTTTTTTTGATGAAGCAAAATCCGAAATAGTAATTGGGGGATAAATAATTTTTGATTCTCTCCGATAAAACTTAGTAATCCGGTTGGCAGTTTCTCTAGAATTTGCAATAAAATAGTCAACCTTTTGAGCTACTTGCACATCAACCACCCTTAGATAATGATTAATCAGGGTACCAAACAATTTAATAAGCGGATTTTTTTTCCAATCACTCATAGTGGCATAACCCCAGAGTGATCTGCTGGGGGTGTGGCAATAGCAAACATGAATCCCATTTGGCACACGAATGGCTTTGGCAAAATAGGCATTTGTTGAAGAGATCACTAAATCATATTGCGAGAGATCCAACGCCTCAAAGTATTGAGGGGCAAAGATACGCAAAGGGGAAAAAAGCTGTTGGTGAAATGGAATTTTGGTTAGCCAAGTTGTGTGGATATCCCAATGCGCAAATTTTGACCATGACAAACCTAATTTAGATTTATCAACAAAGGCGGTATACAAAGGTGCCTGGGGAAATACGTCATGCAGAGCTTCCAAAACCCTCTCTGCCCCACCATACTCAGCCAGATAATCATGAACTAAAGCAATTTTTGAGTAAGATTTTTGAGGCATCTGGAACAGATTATACCTGTTTGACTTTCATGCAGACAGATTAAACTGCTTCATCTAAATATAGCTCTTGTTGTTGTTTTATGGCTTTCTGCCACCTGATTTTATCCTCCAAGATTGATTTTATGTACCAAAATGATTGTTGGGGATGAAATAGGCAATAAAAGGGTTGTAATTTGCAATTGGGTGCAAAATATATTTTGACTTTATCAGAAAACCCGTCAAGACTAACCCTAACTTCACTCTGAAGTGGTAGATTGTGGTTCAGGTCAATGAACAACATGCCATTACTGCCGTGCTGTTCATATAGAGAAATATCATCAAGACTCCGGTTAGTTTCAACTTTTGGATATTCGGTTAAAAATATTGATTCGCCCTGCTTGTTCTTGGGGAAAAATACTAATCTAACCGGATTACGACCTGCTACGGCTGAAGCGTTATTTACATATAAATAACTTGCATCCGCATCAAGCTGATCAAATTCAACCTGGGGGAAAAGCAGTTGTTTCTGATTTTGTCTAATTTGATCAAGATTTACCTGATTAACATAGGCAGTCAGCTTTTGACCATTTTGTCGAAAGCCCCAATAGTCTCCCCATTGCAGGTTATTAATCGGGTTTGATGGGTCCGTACTTATTGGCAAATCAAGCACCTGAGAGCTGACAATTGTGTTTTCGAGGGCAGACAAAATCAGTTTATCCTGATCATAAAAATCAAATCTCTGACCAACTTTTTCAGTCCGTATCTCTGTCACCTGATCTTGAATTAACAATTCTTCCGGTAAGCCAAGTTGAACTGGCCGGTTGAGCCGGTAATCATTGCTAACATTTAACCAATCGCCATCTCCCACTCTCATTCGAGAACTATCCAAGACAAAAGGTACAATCCACCAACCCAAACTGCCGGCCTGATTATGCAGATATGGATCTGTAAGGCTGGAGTCAAAAAGTCTCAAATCAGTAATTGCCAAATGACCATCAGACAATCTGACCCTAGCTCGATACCGAGGCGTGTTAATCCACCAAGCTTTTTCACCAGAATTAGTTTGAGATTCCCCTCTATAAACCGTCAACCTGTCCTGATCTGCTTGATGAGAGAGCCAAGATTCAAACTGGCTTAAATTGGTCACCCGGTTGGGTTGATCTAGTCTATTCCACCATTCAGCAATGATGTCCAATTGTCGGAAAAATTCCTGTTGAGACAATTCTGACATAGAGTTTTCCAGACCTACTAGTGCAAATGTATAAGAGTTTGGCTGGTCATGAGCTTGTAAAAAAAGATGTTTAAAGTATTCAATCCCCATATCCCGCATAAAATAATCATTGGGCTGCGAGGTGTATGAATCAGTTTTATCTCCCCAGCAATAGACGGGATCCATGATTGTTTGACGAACAATCAGAGGCATTTGCACTGATGAAGTTTGCGGCACCATGGCCCAGTTGGTTGTTGGCCAATAGGGATAGTGGACTGGCCCTCCATACAAAGTATAAGAATCGGTGCCAAATTGTTCTCTCGTGATCTGATGGACAGTGACTCCATAACGATCTTTTAGATATTTCAATGACCAGGCATCGATCATCCAAGCGCTGGAAAATTTAGGATATTCTTTAAATACTTGGTAATATTTTTGCATGTATTTGTCTATCAACTTCTGTCTATCACCCTGAGAGTAACCAATTAGATAAACATGTTGTGCCTCATACCAATTTTGATCGTCACCTCTATAGACTACTCCAGCAGACTCAGCTAAACTTGGAATCACTTCCAAAAGCGCACCATATTTAAATTTTGGATATTTCCCAATTAATTCAAGATATTGACTGTCATTTAAAACGTCAAAGCGTAAAGCAAAATCCGCCGGTAAATTTCTGTTTTCAAGTTGTACCAGCTGAGCCTCAAAAGTATCTAAACTCCCTGGTCCACAACATTCGCCACCCCTCACCTGATTTAAAATAATGGTAAAGTGAGAAATATCCGCTTGAGCCGAAGACCTTGGAGTAAAAAAAATTATCCCAATGACAAAAAACCAAACAACAAAAATAATCTGTATAATTTTACCAACCATAAGCATCAAATAATTAATACCCAGACGTAATCAAAACAGTGCTGTTTGTACACCCTGTTCAAACTCGTCCTTAGGGAACAGTTTGAGAAGTGAAGAGAAGCCCAACTGTTGAAATAGGTCGACCGCTTTAGCTTTGTCATAACCCATAACCCGGCAGGCGTCTAAAGTCGTGCTGATCGGAGTATTAGTTTGGATTTGGGCCAACTCTCGGCTTAAATAAGCCTGACTTTTGCCTAAGGTTAATTTTTCAAGCAGTGAACCTTTGATAAGCGGATCATGTCCCCCCAATTCTAATTCTCCCATTCGGTCATAAATCTTCCCTAGAGTTTCAAATTTCTGTAATAATTTTACGGCCGTTTTTTGACCCACGCCCTTAATACCGGGAATATTGTCACTCGCATCTCCCATTAAGGCCTTCAGGTCGACAATCTGATCAGGCCTGACGCCCATTTTATCCTTAACCAAATGAGCATCATACTCTAGGTCTGTTTGAGTGCGACTGCGCTTGGGTAACCAAACGTGGGTTAAATCATCCACCAGCTGCAATAAGTCTTTATCGCCAGTCACTATCACAGTTAATAAACCATTTTTTGTCTGTGACTGAATTTCCGGCTTGGCATTTTGTTTGGCCAAAGTTCCAATTAAATCATCAGCCTCATAACCAGACAAGGCAAACTGAGGTATATTCAGAGCACTTACTAACTGACTAACTTTTTCGATTTGGGGTTTAAGATCATCGGGCATTTCCGGCCGATGAGCTTTATAAAAATCGTGTTCCTCCGCCCTGATCGTTTTGGCCTTACTGTCAAAACAAACCGCAATATATTCTGGCTCAAAATCACGAATAGCTACCAATAAAATCCTGGCAAAACCATAAACGGCATTCACCAGCTGGCCGTTGGGATCCGTTAGCTCGGGAAAGGCATGATAGGCTCTGTAAATAATTGCGTGACCATCGATAAGCAAAAATTCGTCTGGTTTGGGAGTTTGATCAAAGTTGCCATTAAAAAGATCGTCTGATTGCATACTACTTACTATATCAGTTGAGCTTTGAAGACAACTAATGAAACCTGCCATTAATCATTTAATAAAAAATTTATTTGGACTCGTACTGAGCTTTTTTTATACCAACTATCTTTGTAAATTCATCTCCGTCTAAAGTTTCAACTTCCAAAAGTTGAGCGGAAACTTTGTCTAGCTGAACTCGGTACTTGGTTAAAAGCGACTTGGCTTTTTTATGAGCCTGTTCAATAAAGAATTGCATCTGTTCATCAATTTGTTGTTGAAGACGCTCAGAGATTCGTGCAGGTTCAGACCAAGCTTGGCTAAAATCGACTAATTCAGATTGAGGAGTGAAGTTCATCACTCCAAGCTGACTCATACCATAGCTCACAACCATAGCTCTGGCAATCTTAGTAGCTCTTTCTATATCATTGCTGGCTCCTGCCGTCTTTTCATTGAAAACTAGTTCTTCTGCCGCTCTGCCTGCCAAAAGAGTAGCCATTTCATCCACTAATTCAGATTTTGTCACCTGAAGTTTATCTCTATCTGGAGGAGTAAAAGTGTAACCTAAGGCATGGCCCCTTGAAACAATCGAGATTCGAGACACGGGATCTGAATAAGGCAAAAGATGAGAAACTAGAGCATGACCAGCTTCGTGATAAGCAGTCATTTTTCTCTCCAGTGGATCTTGAAGTCGTCTTTTACTGGGACCCAACTTGACCTTAAGTGATGCTTCGTCAATGTCCTTGAGATCAATTTTCTCTCGTCCGGTTCGGGCTACTGCTATAGCTGCTTCATTTAACATGTTCTCGATATCTGCCCCAGAAAAACCCACAGTCCGCTTAGCCACTTTCAGCCAATCTAAAGACTTAACGAAGGGCTTGTTTTTGGCATGGATAGAGATAATAAATTTTCGCTCTTCAAGGTCTGGCAGGGAAACTAGCACCCGTCTGTCAAACCTACCTGGTCTAATTAGAGCCGAGTCGAGCATATCGCCACGGTTGGTAGCAGCCATCACAATCACATTGTCATTTTGGCTGAAGCCATCCATCTCAACCAAAATCTGATTGAGGGTTTGTTCTCGCTCATCATGTCCACCCATATGTCCAGTGCTACGAGTCCGACCAATCGCATCAATCTCATCGATAAAGATAATAGCCGGAGCAAGTTTTTTGGCTGTAGCAAATAAATCCCGCACCCGAGAGGCTCCAACCCCAACCAACATTTCCATAAATTCGCTGCCGGCAATCGACAGAAACTGGACGCTGGCCTCACCCGCCACAGCTCTAGCCAAGAGTGTTTTACCTGTTCCAGCCGGACCAACAAGCAGCACACCTTTGGGAGTTCTGGCACCAACTTTTTGATATTTTTTTGGATTTTTTAAAAAATCTACCACTTCTTCCAACTCTTGTTTGGCTTCGTCCATACCTCCCACATCTTTAAACTTGGTATTTTGTTTCCCCTTGATAAATATTTTGGCTTTACTGCGACCAATGCCCATAATACCGTCCTGGGCTCCTCTCATTTGTCTGAAAAAAAAGAAACCAACTAATCCAAAAATGAGTAATGTCGGCAAAATTTCGACCAAAAATCTCTGGAATAATTCAGCACCGGAAATATCTTTAATTTCTATGTCTGTCTGAGTTAAATCAATATTAGCTGCTTCAAAAATTGAAACAATGTCTTGACCAGATTCTTTTTGGACTGTTCGAACAGTGCTGTCTTTATACTTCAACTTAAATTCATCACCAGAGACCTCAATTTTTTCAACTTTATTTTCTCTAACATCGGCCACCATCTGGCTAATGCTGATCGACTCAGTGTTTTTTCCTGCAAACAAAGAAGATAAAAAAGGTAAAAATAACAAACCTATTAATAGATATAGCAAACCCTTACTAAAAAATTTATTTAAATCAACTTTATAAACCATCCTCTTTATTTGTTTGGGAGACGGACTACCAGACTTAATTGGTTTGGCTACCTGATGATTGACATTTTTCTGGCTCATAAGCCAGGCTATTGTACCATGCAAGCAAAACAAAATTACGTTAATCCAGCCAATGCCATGACCTGCAAAAGTGTTTCATTGGCTACTTGCTGAGCTTTCTTAGCACCATCCTGCAAAATCTGTTCAACTTGCTCCGGTTGAATCGCCAATTCTTGACGTCTTGTCCGAGCTTGGGCAAAATATTGCTTATGTGCCTCAAGTAGTTTGTGTTTAACCTCCACATCTCCTACTTGACCTTGTTGATAGCGTTTTTGCAAATCTGTCACTTCCGAAAGATTTTGGTTGATCAAATCGTGATAAACAAATATTGGATTCCCTTCCACTTCACCAGGGTCAGTAACCTTAACTCGGTTTGGATCGGTAAAACAACCTTTGATCTGTTTTTCAATTAAATCGTAATCTTCAAAAATACCTATGGTATTTGCCAACGACTTGCTCATCTTACGAGTTCCATCAGTACCCACAATTTTGCCTTTTTCGCTGGAAATTATTGGTTGGGGCAAGGGAAAAATTTCCGTTTGGTAAGTGCGATTAAAGTTTTGTGCGATATCTCTGGCCAACTCAATGTGTTGACGCTGATCTTCGCCCACTGGCACTCCATAGGGTTTGTAAATCAAAATGTCACTTGCCATCAGAATCGGATAATTAAAAAGGCCCATATTAACTGATTCAGCATCAGCTCCTTTTTGCAGTTTATCTTTGAACGCATGCATGCGTTTCATTTGACCATATGATATGTAGTTGCCCAAAATGATAGCAAGTTGAGCGTGAGCAGGCACTTGGGATTGACGGAAAAATACGCATTTGTCTGGATCTAGCCCCAATCCAAGATAATCCAGGACTACTTGCTGGATGTTTTCCTCAAGTTGCACTTGACTTTGAACCGTAGTCAAGGCATGCAAATCTGCCACGAAATAAAAAGTTTCATATTCAACACTAGCCTGCAGCTCAATTTGAGGTTTAACTGCTCCAAAATAATTGCCAATGTGGAGGGAATTACCACTTGGTGTAATACCAGAAACAATGCGTTTTTTATGATTCATATGTTTACCTTAATATTTACTATTGTACATGAGCTTTATAGTAAATCTCCACAAACATGAGCTACATCTTTATCACCCCGACCAGACAAATTAATGACAACTTTCTGATTTTTCCTCAATTGACTAGCCACATCCATGCCAGCTTTAATGGCGTGAGCCGATTCAAGAGCTGGAATAATACCTTCAGTCCGACTCAATAATTTAAAAGCCCGAATGGCTTGTTGATCAGTCACACCTACCACTTCAACCCGACCCAACTCTTTGAGATAACTCAATTCTGGGCTAACTCCCGGATAATCCAAACCGGAAGCCACTGAGTATGATTCACCAATTTCCCCCTCATTATTTTGTAAAACCAAGCACTTAAAACCATGAATTGTGCCAAGCTTTCCCAATTTGAGAGACAGTCCGTGTCGATGAGTTTTTTCTCCCAAACCAGCCGGTTCTACTGCTATTAATCGAACATCGTCATCTTCAAGAAAATCAAACATTACTCCCAAAGCATTTGAACCTCCTCCCACGCAAGCAACCACAGCATCTGGCAACTGTCCAGATATTTTTTCCATTTGAGCTCGAACTTCTCTGCCTACAACTGCCTGAAGATCTCTGACCATCATGGGATAAGGATGAGGGCCAACAGCCGAACCCAACATATAGTAAGCAGCGGGATCAGACACAAAAGCTACTAAAGCAGCATCAATGGCATCTTTTAGTGTCCCTTGACCTTGAGTCACCGATTCCACTTTGGCTCCCAATAGCCTCATTCGATCTACATTCATAGACTGATTGTGGATATCTCGACTTCCCATATAGATCACACACTTCATACCAAACAAAGCTGCGACTGTGGCCACTGCCACCCCATGCTGACCAGCTCCGGTCTCGGCCACCAACTTTTTTTTGCCCAAGTGTTTAGCCACCAAAGCCTGACCCACGGCGTTATTAAGCTTGTGAGCTCCCATATGATTTAGGTCCTCACGCTTAAGGTAAATCTGGGCTCCACCTACGTGATCGGTTAATCTTTTAGCAAAATACAAAAGACTGGGTCTGTTTACATAGTTTCTATACAATTCTTCCAACTCTCTCGTAAACTGCTCATCTTGCTTTAACTGAAGATAGGCTGTTTCTAATTCCTGCAAAACTGGCTCTAGAGGCGGAGGTACTTGACGACCACCAAACTGGCCGAACATGCCTTTTTCATCTGGCATGTTATATGGTTTGTTTATTTTTTTAGTGTTACTTTTCATTTTTATTTTTCCTTATTAAGTATGGTGCTTAGTGAATTATTTACTTTTACCTAATTATTTTTGATACAAAAAAACCCGCTGATGGCGGGAGAATTGAGTCTTCATGTCTTGAATTAAATCACCACCACCAGAGTACATCCTGTCGCCAAAAGCGTATGAAAAAATGGCATGCTAATAATTTATGTTGTTTATTTAACATTTTTGAATCTACCTTTTTTTATTTCATGAGCACCTCTAGTTACAGTGGCAATGCCAACATTTAATTCTTGCGCAATTTGTCTTTGTGATTGACCTTGTTTTAGTTTCTTGATAAGTTCAACTCGAACTGGCAATTGGTCTAATTCTTGAGGTGTCAATAATCCTTTCAAAAAATCAATCATCTGATCTTCGGTTTTGATCGACAAAAATATTTGAGTCAATTTTTTTAAGCTGAGTGATCGATGCATCATAGTAAAACTACCTAGTATCAATGTACTAGTGCAATAGTATATTACATAACACTAATTTGTCAACAGAGAAATCATTTCTAATGGTTTGACTACCGACAATTTTCCCTTAGGATAATCTTTGATGTTTCTAGTCACGAAAGCATTAACTTTTGATCTAATAGCCGCAGAATACTGAAGAGCATCTTCAAAATCAGCCATCTTTGATTCAAGCGCCCAATCCACATCCAATTCAGAAATAGAAATTATTGAAAATATCTTTCGTAATTCTCCAATCAGTTTTTTAGCTTTTGAACAATTAGCTTTTTTAGCAAGTAAATAATAAACATTTGCCACAATATTAACCGAAGTCACTAAATCAACCTGATTATTTTCTGCCAAAACAAATAATCTTTCCGTGGCCTTCCAATCGGATCGGTGCCACAGTAAATCTAAAATAACATCAGAATCAACAAATATTATCACCCGTACTTCTCCATTAAATACTTAGACTTTAATTTTCTCTCATCAATCTTACCCTGACCTTTCATGGATCCACTTAGCGCTTGAGTAATCGGGTGAGAAATAGGTCTAGTATTGATTGATGATGAAGTTAGTAATTTCTTCAAGTAGTTTTCCACTAATTGAGATAAGCTAGTCTGTTGTGATCGAGCATACTCTTTTATGGGTTGGACGATAACTGGGTCAACACTCAAAGTTAGTTTGGTTTGCATAATACGTATAAATTATCACTATTCTATACGTATGTCAATCTACAGTTCTTCTATCTGGACGTTGGGTTCAATTTCTGGGGCTTCGATTAATTTTAGATAGCGTTCGGTAGTGGTGATGCGTTTATGCCCCACTAATTGAGAAACATAAACCAAAGGCGTACCTGCTTTAAGCTGTTCGACAATGAATGTGTGTCTTAAATCGTTAACTCTGGCTCCCTTAATGCCAGCCAATCTAAAATAACGATCAATGGCGGTTCTGATGTTGCGAACTAAAAATGGCCGGCATGTTTTGGTTAAAAAAATGATTCGCTCTCTGGCACGGGGTCTAATTTTAAGATACTCCATGATGGAGCGTTTAGCGGCAAGATTCATGGGTACTTTTCTGGCTGCTCTAGAATTTTGAGCCTGAATAGAAACAACGTTGCGTTCGAAATCTACATCTTGAATCTGGATTGAGGCCAACTCGCTAATTCGCATTCCGGTTTGAAGAAGTAACTCAACAATGGCTGACATCCTTGAATCACCTCGACAAGCATCGCGGAGGGCTCTGTATTCAATTCTACTTAAAACTCTGGGCGGAGCCTGCTCAAATTTTGGATGGCTGACTACTTCTGCTGGATTAGAATCAATCACTCCCTGATTCACAACATATCTAAAGAAGGCTTTGATAGAGTTGATCTTACGAGATATAGATTTTCCAGTATAGCGACGCTTCTTAAGTAGCTCTTTGAAATCATTGATATGATCGGAGGCAACATCGGCTACCTCAGTTTTTCCTTGTTCAGCCATATACTCGGTTAACTGTTCAATATCTTTTCCATAGGCTAACACAGTTGCCTGGGCCTTACCGTTGTCTTTTAAAGACGTAACAAAAGAAGTTTGAGCATCAACTAAACTCTGCATGTGCTATCCTTTTCCTAAGTACCTTGAAGTTAAGTCGTACAGCCGATAAGATATGCTTCCCGTCTAACTGTTTGGGTCTTATAGTAACACAAGCCAGGATAAACGACAACACCTGTGATTAAATAACTAAACATGAATCGAATCATTAATCATCCTTTTACCGCACTGATTTTAACCATTATAGGAGTGGTTTTTATCACATCCTTAAACAAAACTCAGCAAAGGAACAAACAAGTCACAGCCACAGCCCAGATCATGGAGTCAAAAGTGGGAACGTTGAGACAAGAGGTGACTCAAGCTCAACAAAAGCTAGAGTCAAGTCAATCCCAAGAGGATTTTAAAAAGCAACAAATTATCAGAGACGAGCTGTTAATGCAAAAAGAGGACGAAACCGTTGTTCAGCTCCCTTTTATTACTCCCATTGAAACCAACAGGCCTGACTCAGCAATGATTAATCAGTCTCCCTGGCAAGAATGGCGGGAGCTGTTTTTTGGTGATAAGAAGTAAGACAAAAATGGGAAATTAATTGGGTTCTGCTCCCAATTTGTGTTACTATTTTTCCTTAAGAAAAAATAAGTGAAATACTGGACTAGCACCTTGAAATTGGATTAATGAAAAAACTTATTTATTTGTTTTTAGCAACTATGACTATCCATACGTAATCTGGACGAGTGATATTTCGTTATTATCAATTTTTATGTAGCTAGCAAAACCATAATCAATAAAACCTGTATTGAGGAACCTAGCGTTTTTATCATACTCTGGGTAATGCGTGTGCGAAGTGATTAGGTATTCTGCTTTTTTAAGATGTAGAGCTTTCCAGAGTTTCATCTTTTCATTCAATTTTTGATACCTCATTTGACCTTTCATTTTAAATATCATCCAACTAAACTTGTTTCTATATTTCCCCAAGGTATAAATCAATGGAAAACGCTTGAGAAATTGATATTTTTCAGAAAGATTGGGCACAATTTGATGACCGTGTATTATTGTAAATTTTTTGCCAGCCAACCTACAGTCATATTGATCTAAAACAGTTTTCGAGTATTGACTATAAAACTTCCTAATCAAAGAGTCATGATTGCCCAAAACTATAACTGCGTTTTTCTTTTTAATTATATCCAGGAGGCCCATCCATTTTGATTTTTTTATGTCATCAATAGCGCAAAAATACATATCTAAGAAATCTCCATTAATAATTATTCTGTTTGCTTTAGAAAATAAGTCATGCAAAAAACTATACTTTTTGGAATCAAAATCACGGGCGATGTGTGTGTCAGAAATGATGATGTCCACTTAGATCCTATATGAATTTGGGTTAATAATATGATTTATATACAAGAAAATAATTTTCTCAATTGTAGCACGATGGTTAAACCATCACTCTAAAATGATTACTAATAAACTTTAAGTTCAACTCCCATTTTGTCTAATAATTCTTGCTTGAGTAAACAAATAAAACAAACACTCGTCCGAACCTAAAATAATACCTATGTATAGGAGTTTTTATGAGTTTTTCAAATTATTGTTGCGGGACTAGGGCCGCTTGTCCCTACTCGCGGCATACACCCCGATTCTAATCGGGGATAAGTCGGGTTGGCTTCGCCAACGCAAGCTCATATTCAACCACAGCTTAAGTAATAAAAAGCCACCTTTCGGTGGTTTTTTATTACTTATGTTGGCAATGTGGGACGATATCCGAACCCTGATTATGGAACATGAGAAGTTGATCTTTCCAGATTTAGTAGTGAATTTACCAAGTAATGAGGGGTGTTGGAAGTAGAAGAACAAATTTTGTGCTAAATAAATCAATCAAAAGTATCTCCTTCCAAACTTTCTTGCATATATCGGTAGACAATTGAAATAATTTTTTGAATATCTTCATTGGCATTTTTATAAATTAAATGATCGAAAGCTACGTTCCTCAATTTTCTAATTGGATCACTAATTAAAGCATGAATAAACGATTGTGTAGCCCCAGCAACACCAGCAAAATCAAAAACAACATCATCTCCCTTTTTTAGGGCCGGAATTACCTTTTCCATTCTTATTTCTTTTGCAATATCCTTATTCTCTGCAAAGTCACCAGTTAGCTGCTTTAATTTAATAATTCTTTTCATATAAACTTTGGCCTTCTATATTTTTCTTTTTTGCGGTTGCGAATGGCTTTATCGTACACATCTCCAATGCTAGACAACAAATCATTAAACTCTGGGGTTTCATCAAGAGAAATATCAACTGCCACTACTGTTCCTTGAAAACTTGGAGCAGTATTGGTTTCATTATGTGAATCCCTTTCTGGATTAGCATATAATCTAGGCATCCCTTTAATACGTTTTTTGTACTTTAGTAAAGTATATTCTGCACTCCCACTATATATAACAAAATAATTACGTGTAATTTTAGCAATAGACTTGATAAAAAATAGTCCTGCACCGGCATTATCAGCAGTACCCCCCTCTCTTCGTGTTGTCCCCGTAATTCCTGGAGTTAATGCCAATTTAATCGCATCAAGATCGGTTTTGGGATGCCAATAATTATTCATACTTTTCCAAATACCAATTCCGGTGTCACAAATTCCAATACTGACGCGATTGGTTTTTTTATAATATTGAGCAGCCACAACTGCCCCATCTTTTGCAAATGAATGCTCAATGACATTTCTAACTAACTCTCCGATAACATATTTAACAACTGACGCATTTTTTTCTGACAAATGCAAAAGAGGGATCATGTCTGTAATAAAGCGAGACTGATCATTAGAAGTCTTAATTATTTTAATTGGAATAAATCGTCCAACTTCCTCTTTCTTACGATAAACAAATGGGGAAAAAGTTTTAGTTAAATCATAAAGCCCCATCCTATCCAAATATCTGCCTGTTTCTGGAACTTGGCCAGCAATTTCTGTATTCTCCTTACCTACTTGAATAGCAAGAGCTGCTGATATAACAAGGTTAACAGGGTGAACAGTAACCCACTTATCATGAGTTGATATTTCCAACCTATTTGGATGTGACAAATCAACTGATTCAACAAAACTCTTAAAATTACGCAAATTACCTTGATTTGATAAAAATATTTTCATAATGATACATTATCCCGTAGGGTGCTTTTTTGTCAATAAGCACTCTACGGGTAAAATACAACTTCTTTTATTCACCTTATGGCACATTGAAAATAGGTTAATAAACATTTAGAACACTAAGCAACTGGTTCATTCCATTTTGGAGCAAGGAGTCAATTCCAAAACAGATAATACTATAAGATAAAGAAAAAAAATCGTATTAAAAAAAGACCTATATATTAGGATATGTGTGATGTGAAAAAATGCTGCGGGACTAGGGCCGCTCGTCCCTACTCGCGGCATACACCCCGATTCTAATCGGGGATAAGTCTGGTTGGCTTTGCCAACGCGAGCTCATATTCAACCACAGCTTAAGTAATAAAAAGCCACCTTTCGGTGGTTTTTTATTACTTTTGTTGAGACTGTGGAACGATATCCGAACCTATTTTATAAAGTATGGGGTAGCCCATTTTCATGATTTGAAGCTACCGATTCCAAACGGTGCCAATTGTCTACAATGATAAATTAAGTGATAGTATTGATTTTTCCTTAATATGGCATAGAATGATTATCAATATAAACCATATTAAGAATATATGTCATATCTTTCTCCCAAACTTATCTTAAGAATTGATCAAAAATTACAGCGTTTACAAGATTTGCGTCCTCTTCCTCGTTCAGCAGTCAACAAACTTCGAGAACGGTTTGAGATCGAGATGACCTATAATTCAAACGCCATAGAAGGCAATAGTTTAACATTGAAGGAAACATTTCTCGTTATTAATGAGGGCCTGACTATTAAGGGAAAACCCTTGAAAGATCACCTAGAAACCAAAGACCATCATGAGGCCCTAGAAATGGTTTATGAACTTATTTGTCCAGATTCTAAACCCACATTGTCGGAGCATCTTATTCGTACTATTCATCAATTGGTTGTCAAGAAAACCGATGAAGAGTTTGCTGGCAAGTATCGAATCAGCAATGTGTTTATTGGCGGAGCCGATCACACCCCTCCAGATGCCTTACAAATACCAGTAGATATGAGACGACTCATGATGTGGTTTACCAAACAACAACAGCAACTACATCCTATCGAACTGGCTGCACTTTTTCACCATAAATTAGTGTTCATTCATCCATTTATTGATGGAAATGGCAGAACCGCTCGACTGGTGATGAATATCATCCTTATGAGAAGCGGTTACCCATTAACCGTCATTCTAAAAAATGACAGAAAAAAATATTATCGAGCCTTACAAGCCGCTGATAAAGAAAATTTAATACCACTGGTGAAGTTCATTGCGCAAGCAGTTGAGCAGTCTTTAGATATATACCTCGATACATTGACCCCATCCTCGCCGAAAAGTGAAAAATATTATTTGTTATCAAAAGTCAGCAACAATACCCCATATTCCACCAAGTATCTCAACCTTCTTGCTAGACAAGGAAAGCTAGAGGCGCACAAAAAGGGCAGAAACTGGGTCACCAGTAGTGAGGCTTTGCAAAGATATATTAAGGGCAGAGATCGTCAAAGAACGTAACAAGAATAACTTGAATCTATGAAATCTAACCAATTAATTCATCAAGGTGAGCAACTCCTCATTACAGGTAATTTTGAAGCTGCTAAAGACATTCTGACCGATGCATTACTAAAAGATCCCAACAATCCTGAAGTGTATTATCTGCTGGGAGATACCTTGTGCAAACTAAATCGATTTGAAGAGGCCATAACTCTTTTACGAAAAGCGAATCGGTTACTACCCAATCATCCGAGAATTATTCACCTACTTGGGTGGGTACTTTTTATGAATGGCGAGACTGATGCAAGCAGAATGTTGATGAAAAAATCCCTCACGATGGACTCAGACAATGAGCAAATCTACGCTGATTTGGCAGTACTTGAAATGAAATCAAACAATCTTAACAGGGCAAGGCATTATATTTCACTAGGCAAAAAAATAACCCCTAATGATTTAATCCTTAACAAAATAGAGGTAATTTTGGAAAATATGGTCTACTTTTCTGAAGTCACAGACGCAAAAAAGAAGTTTAATTAAATAGACTGCCCTATATACCCAAATGACAATCGTAGAAACCACAATCGGCTTAGTGTCACCATCAACTGCTTGAGTACATACACTGCCATGAGCCCTAAGGAAAACGCTCATTATAATTGGCTGTCAAATCTTTTGAAAATTATTGTTGCGGGACTAGGGCCGCTCGTCTCTACTCGCGGCATACACCCCGATTCTAATCGGGGATAAGTCGGGTTGGCTTTGCCAACGCGAGCTCATATTCAACCACAGCTTAAGTAATAAAAAGCCACCTTTCGGTGGTTTTTTATTACTTATGTTGCGGGACTAGGAGTCGAACCTAGCCTGTGAGATTATGAGCCTCACGTGCACCGTACACTATCCCGCGCGAGACAATCATTATACTCGATCTTTTCTCTCGAGTCAAAGTTAGGTATAATGCGTCTTGGTAGCCAGGGTAGCTCAGTTGGTTAGAGCATCGGATTCATAAACCGAAGGTCGAGAGTTCGAATCTCTCCCCTGGTACAGACAAAAAATTTTACAGTATACTATGAACTATAATTAGTATGGAGATTGTTTATGCCAGAATCTAAAAAACTCCTTCGCCGACCTAAAAATGGCCGAGTTTTTGCCGGTGTAGCCTTAGCTTTTGCTAAATATTTTAATGTGGACGTTATTTTGGTTCGTTTAATTTGGGTGGTCTTGTTGTTACCGGGAGGATTACCCGGTATCTTGCCATATCTGATTTGTTGGCTGGTTATTCCCGAAGAAGATTAGATTGATCTTGTGATTTTTTAACAAACTGCAAAACTAGTTTGGCGTTTTCACGCATCGCCTTGACCCTGATATCATCATCGACCAAGTCGTATCTTGCCATTAAATCTGCGACTCTGTCTGCAAATGACACAATTCCTTTCAAGCTGACTCGACAGTCGGCATATTCCACAATCCGAGCTTCGTAACTCACATCTGCATTGGGGTTTGTTGTAATTATCCCCATCTCTGCAACCATCCTACCCACAGAGTTTTTTAGACCAAGCTCATCGATAATTTTTCTGGTCGCCAAAAGGACATCTGATCCATACTGAGCAATAAATTCTTCTTGTGTCTGCATCCAAAAATATTCGCTCTTTGCCATCTCTCCCCAAAAAGGTCTCTTAAATTTAATGATATTACCCATGTCATGGAGCAAAGCTGTCTGCTGTACAAGATCTGCATTGATATTCGAGCCAATCCAATTCTCAACCACCTGATCTGCCACTTGAGCTACCCAGCGCATATGTTGTTGTAAACCCTCAGGGATTCGATACCGGTTATATATTTTTTGAATATTCACAGGAGTATTCTATCAAAAATCGCTCTGAAAAAAATAAAACCCCCGACTCATGTCGGAGGTTCTATTTGATATTTTTGTGTTTAACTAATTCTACATCATACCACCCATACCAGGCATGCCACCTCCTGGAGTGGGTTTTTCTGATTCCGGAGCATCAGTGATCAAACACTCGGTGGTCAGAATCATCGAACCAATGCTGGCAGCATTCTGGAGAGAAGCAATAGCCACCTTAGCCGGCTCAATCACTCCATCCTCCACCATATCACCAAATTCATTGGTCATGGCATTAAATCCAAAGTGGGGGTCATCTCTTTTCATAACCTCATGGACCACGTAACCATCATCCATACCAGAGTTAATGGCCAACATTCTAAGAGGTTCTTGACTTACCACTTTAATTAGATCTATTCCTGTCTGCTCATCGTGGTTAGCGCCTTTAATCTTATCCAACTTCTTGGCGGCCTGGATTAAAGTTACACCACCACCTGGGATAATTCCCTCTTCAATAGCAGCCTTGGTGGCACCTTTGGCGTCCTTAACTCTTTCTTGAAGATTTTTCATTTCCACTTCGGTTGAGGCTCCAACCTGAATAACCGCCACTCCACCTGTTAATTTAGCCTTGCGTTCATCCAATTTTTCAATATCAAAATCACTGGTCGAACTTTTGATCTCCGCCTCAATTTGAGCTACCCGAGCGTCAATGTCTTGTTGTTTACCTTTGCCTCCCACAATTCTAGTTGTGTCTTTAGATGAACGGATCGAATCAGCCTGGCCCAAGTCTTCTGGACCGACATCTTTAAGTAAACGCCCGGTGTCCTTGGAGACAAAATTGGCTCCAATTAAAACGGCAATGTCTTGCAACATTTCTTTCCTGCGATCACCAAACCCTGGAGCTTTGATGGCCAAAATGTTGAAAGCACCCCTCAATTTATTAACCACTAGAGTAGTTAGGGCTTCGCCATCAATATCATCGGCAATCAAGACCAAATTTTTACTAATCTGCATTTGCTTTTCAAGCAGAGGTAATAAATCCTGAATACTGGAAATCTTAAAATCGGTAACTAAAACATATGGCTGTTCAATCACCGCTTCCATCCTGTCTGGGTCGCTGACAAAGTACGGAGAGGCATAACCTTTATCAAATTCCATACCTTCTTTATGTTCAATCGTAATGTCTAAAGATTTGCCTTCTTCAACTTCAATCACACCATCTTTGCCCACTTTCATTAATGCCTCGGCAATCTTGGCCCCGATCACCGGACTTTGAGCCGAAATAGTTGCAACTTTTTCCCAATCTTCCTCTTTGACTGGTTTGGCTAATCGTTTAATCTCTTTAACCATCGCCTCAACAGCCATGTCGATGCCTTTTTTCATAATCATGGGATTGGTGCCAGCCGTCACATACTTCATACCCCGAACAGCAATCTTCTGAGCCAACAGAGTAGCAGTTGTCGTACCATCACCAGCCATATCATTAGTTTTACTGGCGGCCTCTTTAACTAGTTGCGCCCCCATGTTTTCAAATTTATCTTCCAAGGTGATTTCTTTGGCCACGCTCACTCCATCGTGAATGACATTGGGTGATCCCCAAGATCTATCAATAGCCACGTTTCGGCCTTTAGGTCCCAAAGTGGTTGTCACCGCTGCGGCCAGTTTGTTAATACCTACCAGCATCTTCTGTCTGGCTTCGTCCGAAAAAATAAGTTGTTTGGCTGCCATGATTGCTCCTTCTTTAAAGAAATATTATTTTGATTACTTAATTACTGCCAAAATATCCTCAAACTTGAGGAACTGATATTCGACGTCATCGACTTTAAAATCATTCCCTCCCCATTTTTTGTAAATCACCTGATCACCTTTTTTGACCGGACACTTAACTTCTTTAACCCCACTCTCCCAAACTGAGTCACCACAAGCCAACACCTCACCGTGCTGAGGCTTTTCATCACTGCTCTCTGGTAAATAAATACCTGAGGCAGTTTTTTTGTCTTGCTTGGCTGGCTCCACCAGCACCATACCTGCTAAGGGCTGAAGCTTTTTAACAGAGATTGAACTAGGCATTTTTCCTCCTAAAATTTACTAAACTTTTTTAATATTTTGTATTTCAAGGCGAATGCAATAATCAGCAGTTATAGTAATGGTCTGCTAACAGATTGTCAACTAGACTCTCTGTAAATATATAGAACTAAACCTTAATTTCGGCCGCAGCTTCTGGAACCAGATCAACATTTTCCTGAGTTCTCGGTTGTTGAATAACCACCTCTTTAGCTCCACCTGCTGTGACCTTCTTGACAGTAGACAATAAAAAGCCTTCACATTCCAAACCTCTATCTGAAAAATATTTACCCAATTCCTGACGTACCAACTGTTCAACCTTGGATCGATTTTGAGCAATCTGGTCTAAAGTCAGTTCCGAAAACACCGAAGCAATTTTACTGCGCGATGCTGGTCTAACAACCTTAGAAACCACATTCTCACCAATATTTTCCCAAACTTCTGGTGCATTATTGCGATCAATTCGAAATAGAACGCTGCCTTCAATAGAAATATCGTGACCATCTTTGGTAGTTAATAAAACTGGTTCATCACCTAGAGCCTCTTTGTTACCAACGTAATCAAAACCCTCTCTGAGAGAGTGCTCCAGAACCTGAGCATTAAATAATTTGGCAACTTGCCAAAAAGGAATTTTAAAATGAAGACCTGGGCCCCAAACTCTGTCAAGCACGCCTTGTCCCCGATCATAAACACAAGCTACGTGTCCAGGAGGAACACTGATAAAAAACCCTCCGACCACCTCGTCGACCAAAAAAGAAACAACTAAACGATCAAATTCCATAGAGTTGTATTGTACCTCAATAGCTGTTAACTCTCTAGTTCCTGTTGCTTGTAAACAACATCCCCAATCAAGGTCATAGAGTCTCTTAAACCCTGGATAATAGTTTGAGAAAGTTTAAGTGATTCTTCGTCTAAACCCACGTGACTTAGCACTTGATTTGATTCATCAATAAAATTACTAAAGGCTTCTTCAACCTGGCTCGAGTTATCTTTCAGCCACGCCTGACGTAATTCAGGTGGCAGATTCCGAACCCGATTCAAGACAGATTGGATCTGGCTCATCTGGCGAGCTTTAAGATAAAGATTAAATTTATGCGATTGTGCGTCAGACATATATTTGGTATACCCCGAAGGGCTCATTCTAACACTTTTGGCAAGCAGACCCAATTCTGATCTGAATGAGGCTATAATACTCGGATCATGCAAATAATTGATATTCGTAACTTATCTCGAGACGAAGTTATCAAGCTGGTTACACCAATCATCAATGCGGGAGGCCTGATTATCTACCCAACCGAGACAACCTATGGCTTAGGTGTAGATGCTACAAACTTTCAGGCTATAGCTAAATTATTGGAATATAAAACTCGCCGTCAAGGTAAACCTCTGTCTATCGCTATCTCAGGTCTGCCAATGGCAGAAGAGTATGTTGAACTTAACGATCAAGCTCAAGCCCTATATAAGTCGCTACTACCAGGACCAGTCACAATTGTCTCCAAGGGATTGGGTAAAGTATCGGCCGGTGTTGAGTCAGAGTTTGGCACCTTGGGTATTCGTTGGTCAAATTATGCTTTAGTCACACAGTTAGTTCAGACACTTGGCAAGCCCATAACTGCAACTTCCGCTAACCCTTCAGGAAAGGCCCGCCCTTATTCAATTAATCAACTTCTTGCCCAACTCTCAAACAAACAAAAAAAGCTAGTTGATTTAATCATCGATACGGGACCTTTACCAAAACATCTCCCGTCTACTGTGATCGATACAACACTGTCTACTCCAATTGTTGTGCGCCAGGGTCAAACAAAATTTGCCTCAGATCATCTCCTGCACACAGATTCAGAAGTAAATACTCAAGATCTAGCTGGAAAAGTAATGTTAAAACACTGGGATGATTTAAGCCAGCGTGGCCTAGTTATAGGTCTTGACGGAGCCCTGGGCACGGGTAAAACAATTTTTACCAAAGGTATTGCTAAATTTTTAGGCATAAATCAAAATGTGACTTCTCCAACTTATACATATGTCCATTCATACGATTTCTGCCGTCATGGCATAATCGGCCAGCTGCATCATGCTGACGTCTGGAAAGTTGACTCTGCCGAATTTGCAGAAAAACTTGGATTGGTATCCCTAATGAAACCTCGATCTGTTCTGGTGATTGAGTGGTTTAATCAAGTCTCAAAATACCTTAAGCCATTGATAAAAAACAAAAAAGTGAAACTGATTAAAGTTCAGATTTCGGAAAACAAAAATAGTCACCAAAAAACAACCCAGAGCATAATCAATAATCATCGCTGGTTCGAAATAGAGGAAAAATAAATCTCTTGGTAAAAACCCATGACAACTCATCAACCATCTCCGACTAGCTTAACTCCTATTGTTCTGGCCATTGATACTTCCTGTGATGAAACTTCTGTAGCCATAACCTGCGGTTTGGAAATCTGGTCAAATATTGTGGCCTCACAGATTGAGCTTCACAAACCATATGGGGGAGTTTTTCCAACAGTGGCTAAACAAGCTCACCTGGAAAATATCCTACCAACTATCAAACAAGCTCTGAAACGAGCCAAAGTTGATTGGCAAGATATTGACCAAATGATGGTGACGGTGGGACCAGGTCTGGCCCCAGCACTTGAGGTAGGAATTGAAACAGCCAAAAAACTGGCCAAACAATACAACAAACCCCTGATGCCGGCCAATCATATTAACGGACATATTTGGAGTGGATTAGCTCTGAGACCAAAAAAAAATAGTCAAAGCTTGGCAATGGCATCCAGAAAAATGCAAGCAAATCAAAGATCAAAACAAGTTTTATCAAAAATCAAATGGCCGATATTGTCTCTAGTTGTCTCCGGCGGCCATACTCTTCTGGTCCAAATTGCGCACCAGGGTCAATTGAAAAGCTTCGATCAATCATCAAATAATGAAAACTTTGGAGAACAAAACAAAGCCTATAAAACAAGTGCTCAATTGCTTGATCGTCAACCAAATTTAGCCGTCGATAGTTCGAACATTATTTTAGGTCAGAGTATTGATGATGCGGCTGGTGAGGCATTGGATAAGATTGGCCGGATGCTAAATTTGGGTTATCCGGCTGGACCGGTAGTGGAAATACTTGCCAAGACCGGCGATCCTCACAGTTATATCTGGCCTTTGCCCATGACTGAGTCTCGCGACCTTAATTTAAGTTTTTCTGGTATTAAAACTTATGCTCGAAATTTTCTTGAGCAAAATTGGCATGGGCAACCACTGAGCAGAAACGAGTTGGCAGATTTCTGTGCCAGTCTACAATATGCTGT
>Ga0210057_1001474_pt1 | contig 35681 bp, 41 predicted proteins | sample CryGeyCG2114_010_2_FD_183968 | JGI IMG/M metagenome (GOLD analysis project Ga0210057, IMG submission 183968) | Groundwater microbial communities from aquifer - Crystal Geyser CG10_big_fil_rev_8/21/14_0.10 (SPAdes) (version 2) | ecosystem: Environmental > Aquatic > Deep subsurface > Groundwater ... | reverse complement strand
TTGAAGGAAGGTACCTGTAGGAAGCCTTGGTTTCCTCGGGTTTGGGATTTCCTCGGGTTTGGGATTTCCCCGAGGTTGGGGAAAGGATAATGAATGAAACATACTAATTCAGGATGTAGCTTGGCTTTTGAAAAATAATAAAAAGAAGAAATGACTAAGAGAGTTATGGGAAAAAGATGGGAAATTTTATTGTACAAGACATAATTTGTAATCTCTTCGTGAACGAGCGTGCTTAGGCGACTTATCTAATCCATCTAACTTATTACCAAATTAATAGCTAAACATACTAATTCTCTTCTCACGAGATAAAGGAACTTTAATTTTTTATAACTATCAAGATACTGATTCACCCAAAACATCTAAATAACCTAATTTTTTCTAAATATAATGAATGAACATGAACTATCAAGTTATAAAAGAGCGGGAGAAATAGCCGTGCAAATAAAAAAATATGCAAGAGAAATAATAAAACCCGGAATGAATCTCTTCGACATAGCCACGGCAATAGACGATAAAATTGCAGAGCTGGGGGCAGAACCGGCTTTCCCTGTAAATTTATCAATCGACGAAATCGCCGCACACTACACGCCGGAATCGCACCATGAATTCGTCGCAAAAGGGCTTCTAAAAATTGACATTGGAATAGCAATCGACGGATTCATAGCTGACACAGCAATTTCATTTGATTTAACAAGGGACAATAAACACAAGGACATGATTGAATTAAACAAAAGAATTCTGGAAAATATTGAAAAAATCGTCAGACCAAAAATAAAAATAAGGGAGGTCGGAGCATCTGCCCAAAAAACTAAGGAAGAATGGAATGAAATACACAAAACCAATTTTGAAATAATCCGAAATTTATCCGGTCACCAGATTGGACAGCATAGAATTCACGCCGGATTTACAATACCAAACATTGTAAATGAAAGTGATTATGAAATAGACGACACAGGAATAGCAATTGAGCCATTTGTAACAACCGGCGTCGGAGAAATCTACGAAGGCGACGGCGGGGGAATTTACACAATCTCTTCAACATCAAGACCAAGAGACCGCGACGCGAGAAAGGTCGTCGAATTTATAAAAGAAAATTACAAAACAAGACCATTCTGCAAACGATGGCTCGAAAAAGCCGGCTTCACAAAACTAAATTTCATATTCGCTTCCCTCGTTCGCCAAAAAATAATTTATCATTATCCCCTATTGATTGAAAAAAGCAAGGCACCTGTTAGTCAATTCGAAAATACTTTTGTCCTGACAGAAAATAAGGTTTTTATAACGACGAAGGAAGAAGGATAAAGAGTATCTTCAATATTATAAATAGATTTTAAAATAGATGCGACGAAGTCGACTATCTTGAAGGAAGGTACCTAGAAAACAATATTTCTTTAAATTTATAGTTATGTCTAATTGTTCGAAGGCACTAAACTTTAAGAATTAAAAGATAGTTAAAGATAGCACTTTAATACTCTCGACTACCCTCCCCTAAATAGCAGATTGTCGCTTTAAGAAAAAAACGGGCATGGGCTTGTCCTTCGGACAGATAGTTTGCTTCGCAAATATTCTTGTCTAAACATTTAACCAAAACAAATTCTTATCAAAATTATAAACAAAATTTTGTGGAGAGGTTATTTTCCACTTACCAAATGCTATTTTTTTATATACTCTCCCATTTCGCACCACAACTCTCCTATATTTTATTTGTATATCAAAATTTATTGAAGAAATGTTATTCTTCTTAACAAAATCTTCAAGTTTAACTCCATCTTTATTTGTTAAATCCTTTAAGTAAAAATGTCCAAACCCTTCCGTAAAAGGTTGTAATATCCAATGTTTTTTATTCCCCTAAAATCCGTCTTTAAATTTAAATAATTCATTATTTACCCCAGACCATAATTTTCCAAAAACTTCAACTTCTACCTTACTTTTATTTACCATCGTAAAGCCTAGATGAGTGAGTTCTTCTTTCTTTTGTTCTTTTATCTGTTTAATGCTAAAAGACACAAGAGGATTGTAAATGTCCTTTGCGATTAAATAGGTAAGATAAGCATAAACTACTAATGCAATGAAACTTAACCACTCAACTACAATAAAAAAGAAATCAGGAAGATTTTTTTTAAAGATTTATATAGTAGACTTTTTAGAAAGAGCAAAGAAAAACATATAAATAACACTTAGACTTACTATTATAAGAGGCAAAAATGGTAACAAATATCCTTAAAGCAATAATTACAATAAAAAAGAGAAAAGATTTTGATTTATCTAAAATCGGAGTTGTTTCTAAAGATAGAGCTTCTGATGTAAATCGTGCCAATAATATGGGCGAAGCATTGGAGTTTTTTACAAAAGACGCTTTTTGTAATACTTTTGAAGAAACAAACGCTCAAAAGAAAAAAGAATCTTACGGCGAAAATTTTTCTTATTTAGGAAACCAAAATAATCCGCCAGACATTATTATAAAAAATAGTGATGCAATAGAAGTTAAAAAAATTGATGGAGTTAGAGCATCTGACTTAGCATTAAATAGTTCTTATCCAAAAGCAAAATTACATAAAGATAGTCCGATGATAACTTCTGCTTGTAGAAATTGCGAAAAATGGACAGAGAAAGATATTATTTATGCTGTTGGACATATTGATAATCATAATTTGAAAATTTTGTCTTTAGTATATGGCGATTGTTACGCCGCAAGTAAAGAAATCTATGAAAGGATTAAAGACAAAATCAGCACAAGATTAAAAGAGATGGATTTGGAATTTTCTGAAACTAAAGAATTAGGCAGAGTAAACAGAGTAGACCCTTTAGGAATTACAAATCTTAGAATAAGAGGAATGTGGACTATTCAAAACCCCTTAAAAGTTTACAAAGAATTATTTGGTTTAAATGGAAATGGTTTTCAATTATTCGCTTTAATGAGAAAATCAAAATATGATTCTTTTTCAAAAGAAGATAAAACGGCAATAGAAAAAGAAATTGGAATTAATATAAAAGATGTAAAAATTCAAGACCCAGATAATCCTGCCAAACAAATTTTAGCTAAATTAATTGTGGTGAGAAAATGAAAATAGCATCATTTTTTTCTGGAGCAGGAGGACTTGACTTAGGTTTTACTAACGCAGGTTTTGAATTGGCTTTTGCAATTGATAATTGGGAAAGATGTTGGGAAACTTTTGAAAAAAATCACAATCATCCAATATGTAAAAAATCTATAACTGAAATAAAACCCGAGGAAATACCGAAAGTTATTGGATTTGTCGGGGGTCCGCCTTGTCAAAGTTGGAGTCTTGCAGGAGCAATGCGAGGAATAAATGATTCAAGAGGAAAATTATTTTATAACTATGTTGAATTAATAAAAGCAAAACAACCTTTATTTTTCCTAGCTGAAAATGTCCCCGGGCTTTTATCCGATAAACATCTTCCTGAATTTATTAAAATTATTAAAGCATTTGACGAAATAGGTTATAATGTTTCTTATGAATTATTAAATGCTAAGGATTATGGAGTTCCGCAAGATAGACAAAGAGTTATTATTGTAGGTTATCATAAAAAATTGGGTAAAAAATTTGAATTTCCAAAACCAACAAAGTCTTATGTTTTTTTAAGAGATGCTATCGGAGATTTGCCTCCTGCAAAATCTGCAAAAGAAAAAAATAAAACAAACAGAAAAACAGAAATTCCAAACCACGAATATATGAAGGGGGGATTTTCTACAATTTATATGTCTAGAAATCGTGTAAGAAGTTGGGATGAACATTCATTCACCATTCAAGCAGGAGGAAGACACGCTCCAATTCATCCTCAAGCTCCAAAAATGAAATTTATAGAACAAAATAAAAGAGAATTTGTAAAGGGGAAAGAACACCTTTACAGAAGATTATCTGTAAGAGAATGTGCAAGAATACAAACCTTTCCAGACGACTTTATATTTTATTATAATGATGTTGCCGATGGATATAAAATGATTGGAAATGCTGTTCCTGTTAAACTTGCGGAAGCAATAGCTAATAAAATAATGGAAGATATTAACACAAAGAAAAGTAATCCTGTATTTGTTAAATCTTCTTTTTCAGAAAAAGAAGCAAAAACGCCCCTGCCTGTCCATTTGGACATTTTGTCTGCTTCGCAGTAATATTATTAGCGACAATCTGAAATTATTTTGGACAGCGTCCCGCCGTCCTGAAGCACCATCTTTAAAATTAATAAAAGTGCCTCCTCACAACTCTGCGGTTTTTTCTTTTCAAGAAAAAATCATCGGGGACGTCTTGCAGACTTTCGCTTCGCTCACCCAGACATAACATGGATTATCTAAGATTTTTCTGAGAAAAATCCCAAAATTTTACTTCGTGAAACTTCAGATAATCACATATGTTATAAAAAATCTTCAGAGACACTAATAAAGATTGACTCTTTAGTTTTATGTTCCGAAAAATAGGTCTTGTTAATTTACTCATATAAACTTTTAAATAATTATTTCTTTTTCTGTTGGAGTTCCTGCCTTCTAAGGATATCCATAAATGTCTTGTTTTGTTTCATTTCCGGTAGCGTTCCCTCTCCAACAATTTTGCCTTTGTCAAACATATAAATATAATCAAATTTTTCAAGTAAATGCAGGCGATGAATTGAAGAGATTATTGTCTTATCTTTATACACTGTAGATATATTATCATGAATTGCGATTTCATTAAGTGAATCAACGCTGCTGGTTGGTTCGTCCAACAAAACAATGTCGCTTTTACTTGCTGCGAGGAGACCGCGGGCAAGAGCAAGACGCTGTTTTTCTCCGCCTGAAAGTGAAACGCCTCTTTCAAGAACATTAGTTTTAAGGCCATTTGGAAGTTTCCTTAGCACCCCTTCAAATTGCGCCATTTTAATTACCCTCATGATCTCCTCTTTTTTTGTCGGTATACCGAGGGTGATATTATACTCTACAGAATTATTAAAGAGTTCCGGGTCTTGGGGGATGAGCGTTACGTGTTTATGAAGTTTTGAAAAACCATGTTCTTCTTCTTTCCCGTCGATGTACAAAATCCCTTTATCTGGCCGATACAATCCGCGAAGAAGTGATAGAAGGGTGCTTTTTCCTGAACCGCTTTCTCCGATGAGTGCAATTTTTTGTCCGCGTTTTATATTAAGTGATACATTGTCCAGATGTGTGTCTACTTCCCCATCATGATAAGAGAAATTAAGATTCTTTATTTCAAGGCTCTTCCAAAATTCGTTAATTTTTCCATAATTTTTTTCGGCTAAGAGAGAATACGCTTCATCAATCGGTGCAACTCCCTGAACCCGCGCACTTTTTCTTGTCATACTCCCATATATATTTCCAAAATCACGAAACGTTCTCCCTACGTTGTTTAGATATCCATACAAAATATACAAAGTTCCAATGAGAATGGTTCCTTCTGATATATAGCTCGTATAAGTTTCATAAAGAAGAGCGGCGACAACCATAACGGAAATCGCAAGTGAAGAAAACGACCATTTTATCTCATTTAAAATGATGCTCTCTTTTTCAGTCCTATAACTTGCAACAATTCTGCTATCAATTTCTTTTCTTACACGCTTTTTAAGACGAAGAGTTATAACCGTCAGAATGTTCCCTAAATAATCAAAAACCGCCGAGGAGAGTTTGTTGCTGTAAAAATTTATTTTTTTATATTTTCTGATAAGTATCCGGTCAAGACGCATCATAATAAAAAGAGTAATAAAGGAATACGCTAACGCAAAAGAAGCAATCTTCCAATTTACAAAGAAAAGAATGATGAGTGAGCCAAAAATCTCAAGAACAGCATATAAAGTTTGAAACGTCATTTCAGAAGAAAAGCTCGAAATCGCATCGCGTGCACGGTTAACTTTATCAATTGTGTCCCCGGAATGATGATTTTTGTGCCATTTTGTGGGCAAGTCAAGGACCCTTTGAATTTTCGAATTCATATAATTTCGATGAACTTGGAATGCAGTAAGCCTTTCTAAAACCCGCGCCGTTCCATGAAAAACCCAAAATCCCACCGTAATAAAAAACAGAAGCGATATCATCCACATAAGACTCTTTAATTCTGCAAGTGATGTAATACCATTTTGCTGGATAGAATTAAAAATCATTCCGATAACCAAGGGAGTAAGAAGAGTAATCACTGAAGCAATAACAAACAGGAATAAATAAAAAATGAATATCGGTCTTTTATCTCCTAAAAACTTCCACTCTTCTTTAAGCAAATAAACAAGAGGATTGCTAAATTTTTCACCATCTTTTTCTTTGGACATTATCTATAAACGGAAAAATGATTTTTAATTCTTTGTAAAGGGTTCTCTTGGAACCGCCGGAATAAACCCAAGACCTCTTAAATCTTCAAGAAAATCTATCCTTTTCCAAATATACAAAATAACAAAATTAGTATCAGGCGGAACTTCTATCTTCATCTCCAGACAAGGCATCATAATAAATCTTTCCATTTAGCTCATCAGGCAAATGCTGTTGATTGACTTTTGTATCTTTGTAGTCGTGCACATACTTGTATCCTTTTCCATACTTCAAATTTTTCATCAACTTCGTCGGTGCGTTTCTCAAATGTAAAGGCACTGGTAAATTTCCCGTTCTTTCTATGTCTTCTCTCGCCTTTAAAACTGCTTTGTAAACGGAATTCGACTTCGGTGCATTAGCAAGATAGACTGCAGTCTGCACCAAAGCCACATCACACTCAGGATATCCCAAAAAATTAACCGCTTCTTTCGCGGCAACAGCAACTTGCAAAGCCATCGGGTCTGCATCGCCAATATCTTCAGACGCAAATCTAATCATTCTTCTCACAACATATTTCGGATCCTCTCCGGCATCTATCATTCTCATCGTCCAATAAACCGCACCCTGCACGTCCGAATCCCTCATTGATTTGTGCAACGCTGAAATAATATTATAATGCTCCTCCCCATTCTTGTCATAACGCAAATAGCTCTTTTGAGTAGCGTCCAAAATAGATTTTTTGCTAACTTTCCCTGTCTTTTCAATAGAAAACGCAATCTCTAAAATGTTCAATGCACTTCTCGCATCTCCATTTGAAAGCCCGGAAATTAACGACAAACTTTCTTCATCCAACTCAGCCCCATTCAAAAATTCATCTTTAGCCAACACGTTCTTTAAAATTCTCAAAATCTCTTCCTCTTTTAATCTATCCAAAACATAAACGCACGACCTTGACAGCAAAGCAGAAATAACCTCGAAAGAGGGATTTTCAGTAGTCGCTCCAATAAGAGTTATAGTTCCATTCTCAACATAAGGCAATAAAAAATCCTGTTGTGCCTTGTTAAATCTATGAATCTCATCTAAAAATAAAATTGTCTTCTTATTGAAAAGTCTTGCCTTTTGCACCGCCTTTTTCACGTCCGCTTTCCCAGCACTCACCGCAGACAACTCAACAAACTCACTCTCCGTAAGCCTTGAAATCATCTTTGCCAAAGTGGTCTTCCCACAACCAGGGGGTCCCCAAAAGATTAACGAAGTCGAAAGGTTCTTTTTTTCAATCGCAACTCTCAACGGCTTTCCCACTCCAACTAAATGTTCCTGCCCAACAAATTCATCTAAATTTCTGGGTCTCATTCTATAAGCCAAAGGTTTTTCTATCATAGAAACATATCTCAACAACCCTATTTAATTTTTTAGATGATTTGCCGGAAATTAATTTTGTTATCCCAAAATAATTTTTTCAACTTCCGCCTTTGCTTTTTCCAGTTCTTCCTCTGATTCTTTTTGCAACTGCCCGGCTTTCTGCATACGTTTCTTTACTTCTTCGGCGATTTTGTTCTGAATTGAAAGAGGGGGCAGGGGGATTTTTACATTTCTTAATCATCAGGATTCCTTATTTCCAGCAAGTATTTTACAAAGTATTGCTCATAACAGTATCTCCGATAGTTACAAATAGATTTTAGAATTAGCACGACGAAGTCGACTATCTTGAAGGAAGGTAACCGTAGGAAACCTTGGTTTCCTCGGAATTAAACACGACGAAGTCGACTATCTTGAAGGAAGGTAACCGTAGGAAACCTTGGTTTCCTCGGAAATTATTGGAGCAAAAAAGGCGACGGCTGGGACCGGTCTTCAACGAAGCAAAATATATATCAAAACGAAGTTTTGCAATCTAAGTTTTTCTACTTGCAGGAAATTTCTTTTTTCTAAAAAGAAAGAACCTATAGACCAAAACGAAGTTTTGCAATCTAAGTTTTTCTACTTGCAGGAAATTTCTTTTTTCTAAAAAGAAAGAACCTTTTCTACTTGCAGGAAATTTCTTTTTTCTAAAAAGAAAGAACCTATAGACCAAAACGAAGTTTTGCAATCTAAGTTTTTCTACTTGCAGGAAATTTCTTTTTTCTAAAAAGAAAGAACCTTTAGCGGGAGATTAGAATTCTAAAATGATAAAAACTCGTCGGAGATACTGTTTCATCTAAGCAAGGGAAATATTATTCAAGAAGAAACTGCTAAGAAAATAGTTAATGCCCATTTAGAAAAAGCAAAACATAATCTTAGAACTGCAGATTTATTAATTTCAAACAGAGATTATAACGATTGGGTTGTTATTTCTTTATTATGCACTTTATATCACTCGTGTCTTGCTTTATTAGCTAAAAAAGGATACTCTTCAAAGAATCACACAGCGACACTTTTATTCATTATAAAGGACTATTCAAGTATATCTGAAGAAGAAATAGAGATGATAGACAAAACCAGGTTAACAAAATCTGATGCAGAGTTTTATACATCTCTTAAGCAATATGGGCATGATGCAAGCTATTCAACTGCAAATATTTTTTCAGAAGTTTCAATAAAAGATTTAAGAAGAAAAACAATCTCTTTTATAAATAAAGTAGAATTAATCTTAAAAGAAACCAAATAACATTTCTGAAAGAATATTCAATAAGGTTGAATCAATAAAAGAAAATCCTTTTCATTTCCTTGAGCATTATGAAGGAGCATTTAGAAAGTATTGTACCAGAAGGAAACCAAAAGAATCTAAATACTGCTATTGTTGGAAATTTGGAAATTGCTTTGCCCCCTGAAAATAAACAAGATGAAATAGTCAGCCTTCTTGATAAAATTAACAAAGAGATAGAAGAGAATAATTCAAAGATAAAAAAAATTGAAGAACAACAAGAAGCCCTAAAGGAAATTCTTAATTAATCACCTATACATTTAACCAGAATAAATTTTTATCAAAATCGTAAATAAAATTTTGTGGTGATGTTTTTCTCCATTTTTTCCATATTCCCTCTGTTTTTATATATTTTATTTCCATATTAAAGTTTATTGAAGAAATGTTATTCTTCTTAACAAAATCTTCAAGTTTAACTCCATCTTTATTTGTTAAATCCTTTAAGTAAAAATGTCCAAACCCTTCCGTAAAAGATTGTAATATCCAATGTTTTTTATTCCCATAAAATCCGTCTTTAAATTTAAATAATTCATTATTTACCCCAGACCATAATTTTCCAAAAACTTCAACTTCTACCTTACTTTTATTTACCATCGTAAAGCCTAGATGAGTGAGTTCTTCTTTCTTTTGTTCTTTTATCTGTTTAATGCTAAAAGACACAAGAGGATTGTAAATGTCCTTTGCGATTAAATAGGTAAGATAAGCATAAACTACTAATGCAATGAAACTTAACCACTCAACTATCATCCAAAAAGACGGATTGGGATTATTTTAAGGATTTATATGATAAAACCCTATTGACTTATTTTATAAGAGCCACTTAATTTACAAAGCCGAATTCAGCAATAGGCTTATAAATCTGTACAAATTAATAAATCCAAGAAAAAAATGAGGGGAAAAATATTTTTATTGGTTACTTTAATTGGATTGCTTAGTATTATGGGTGCTAAAGCTTCACATGTCCAATGCGGCGACACAATCACAACAGACACTGTTTTAGATAGTGATTTGCTGAATTGCCCCAACTATGGAATAATAATCGGGGCTTCGGAAATAACCCTTGACTGCAACGGGCACACGATTTCCGGCTCCGGCAATTACGACGGCATTTACCTTTCCGGCAGAAATAACAATGTCATAGAAAACTGCAACATACAAAACTTCAGCTATGGCATCATCCTTTACTCCTCCTCAGGCAACATCCTCACAGACAACATCGCAAACTCAAACAATTATAATGGCATCTACCTTGCCTCCTCCTCAAGCAACAACATTCTAACCAGCAACACCGCGGACTCAAATAATTATAGTGGCATCCGCCTCTCCTCATCCTCAAGCAACAACATTCTAACCAGCAACATCGCAAACAGAAATATTCATGATGGCATCTTCCTTGACTCCTCTTCAGGCAACATTCTCACGAGCAACATCGCAAACTCAAACGATAATGGCATCCGCCTTGACTTCTCAGACTCCAACACTCTCACAGACAACACCGCAGACTCAAACCGTAAACTTGGTATTTACCTTTACTCCTCCTCAGACAACCCCCTCACAAACAACACCGCAAACTTAAACGATAAGGGCATCTACCTTTTCTACTTCTCAACCTCTAACACCCTCACAGACAACACCGCAAATTCAAATAACCATTATGGCATCAACCTTGACTCATCCTCATATAATATACTTACAAGCAATACAGCAGACTCAAATAATTATCATGGTATTTCCCTTGAATCCTCAAACAACAACACTCTCACAGACAACACCGCAGACTCAAATGGTTATTCCGGCATCCGCCTTGACTTCTCAGACTCCAACACTCTCACAGACAACACCGCAGACTCAAACCGTGAGGGCATCTTCCTTGACTCCTCTTCAGGCAACACCCTCTTGCATAATGCCATGTCAAACAACAGATACAATTTCCATATTTCCAACCCGGAGGATTACAACAACCAGAATATAGACACAGCCAACACAGTCAATTCCAGGCCAATTTACTACCTCTCAAATATCCAGAATCAGATCTTTGACGAAACAACAAACGCAGGATTCTTCGCCTGCATAAATTGCAATAATATAACTGTTAAAAACCTCGCTCTTTACAACAACTCCCACGGAATTTTGCTACTTGGCACCAACAAGTCTCTTATCTCAAATAATGCTGCAAGCTCAAACAGGTATGGCATTTCCCTTTCCTCCTCCTCAAACTCTAACATTATTGCCAACAACACTGCAAGCTCAAACAGGTATGGCATCTCACTTGCTTCCTCATCAGGCAACATTCTCACAGACAACACAGCAAACTCAAACAATTATGGCATCCGCCTTGACTCCTCTTCAGGTAACATTCTCACGAGCAACATCGCAAATTCAAACCATTATGGCATCAGCCTTGAATCCTCATCAGGCAACATTCTAACCAGCAACACCGCAAACTCAAATGGTTATTACGGCATCGCCCTTGGATTCTCCTCAAACTCCAACACCTTCACAGGCAACACCGCAAATTCAAATAATTATTATGGCATTTCCCTTTTCTACTCCTCAAACTCCAACACCTTCACAGGCAACACCGCAAACTCAAATAATAATCTTGGTATTTTACTTTACTCCTCCTCAAACTCCAACACCTTCACAGGCAACACCGCAAATTCAAATAATTATGGCATCGCCCTTTCCTCCTCAAACTCAAACCTCATCTACAACAACTTCTTCAACAACACAATAAACGCTTATGACGACAGCTTCAATTTCTGGAACACAACAAAGACCAAGGAAAAAAACATCATCGGCGGTCCGCTCATCGCAGGAAACTTTTGGTCTGACTACACTGGGCAGGACCTTAACGACGATGGAATAGGCGACACATTAATACCTTACAACTCCAATGGGAACATACAGAATGAAGGAGATTATGCTCCTTTAGTAGAAATGCAAATTGGAATAAGACTTTCTCCAGAAAATTTACTGCCTAAAAAGCATACCTTTGCAAAAATCCTTTCTTCACAAACTTTCCCTTTAATTATATTGATAATTGCATTAGTTTTTGTAATTTTATTTGTAAACTACAAATCTAGGGAAACTAAAAAACACCAAAGATAGCTTAAGCTCATACAGCTTATTCCCTCAGAACCATTATAAACATATCACTTCTTTAAAATATATATGAAAGAGCAAAAAACCCGCACATTCATCTGCATAGACTTCCCTCACGAAGTAATAAAAGAAGCCGCAAGACTCCAAAATCTTATCCAAAACATTCCATTTACAGGAAAGTTAACAGAATTAGAAAACCTCCACTTAACTTTAAAATTTCTTGGAGAAATATCAAATGAAACTTTGGAAAATGTAAACTATGCGCTTACAGGCATTAAATTTCCTGTTTTAAATTTAAATTCTTAATAAACCCCTAACCGGCATAACTAGTACTATTCTCGAGTCCAGCTTTAGCGCTCTTCAAATATTTTTGCTCAATTTGTTTATATCTCTCTGCATCACTTTTTGAAACTGAAGGCCTAACTTTTTCCATCGCCCTCTCAAAATTAAATTTAGTAACTGTTTTAGAATCAATATTATCCCGTAGTGCAAGCATTGCTGCTTCACGAACTAAAGACTCAATATCCGCTCCAGTGCATCCTTCCGTTTCTTTAGCTAACTTCTCTAAAAATTTCTCAATTTCTTTCTTGTCTTTCTTCTTATCCCAGATTTTATTTCCATCCCCTAAAGGCATTTCCTTCGTATGAATCTCAAATATTTTTTCACGACCTTCCTCATTTGGAACGGGAACATAAACAATTCTGTCAAATCTTCCTGGTCTCATTAACGCAGGATCTAAAATATCTGGACGATTCGTCGCACCAATAACAATTACATTTTGCAAATTTTCAATTCCATCCATTTCAGCTAAAAGCTGATTCAAAACATTATCTGCAACTTTTGTCCCTCCACCCATTCCTCCCCCTCTTCTTCCGGCTAATGAATCTATTTCATCAAAGAAAATCACACAAGGAGAAACTTGTCTTGCTCTTTCAAAAATTTTTCTAACTCCTTCTTCAGATTTTCCAACCCACATAGATAATAAACTTGGACCTTTTACCTGAATAAAATTGGCTTCAGATTCATTTGCGACGGCTTTTGCAAGAAGTGTTTTTCCAGTTCCCGGGGGTCCATAAAGTAAAACTCCTTTTGGAGGAGAAATTCCCATCCGAATAAATGAGTCTGAATACTTTAATGGCCATTCCACAGCTTCTTTCAAATCCCGTTTAACTTCATCAACTCCGCCAACATCATCCCATTTTGTATTCGGAGTTTCAACTAAAACCTCCCTCATCGCCGAAGGTCTGACAATTCTAAGAGCTTCGTCAAAATCATTTTTAGAAACTCTTAGTTCATTCAAAATCTCCCGAGGAATTTCTTTATCCTCTTCTAAATTGAATTTATGGATATTTCTTCTAAGTACATTCATCGCAGCTTCTTTCGCCAACGAATTAATATCAGCTCCAACAAAACCATGAGTTTTTCTGGCATATTCTTCTAAATCAACATTTTTTGTGAGGGGCATCCCCCGAGTATGAATTTTTAAAATGGAAAGCCTTCCTGCCTTATCAGGAACAGAAATTTCAACTTCCCTGTCAAATCGTCCAGGTCGTCTAAGAGCCGGGTCTATAGAATTCGGCCTGTTCGTCGCTCCGATTACAACAACTTTCCCCCGGGACTTCAAGCCGTCCATCATCGTAAGAAGCTGTGAAACAACCCGTCTTTCAACTTCACCGGTAGAATCTTCCCTCTTCGGCGCAAGAGAATCAATCTCGTCAATAAAAATAATCGAAGGTGCGTTCTTCTCAGCCTCGTCAAAAATCTCCCTTATCTTTTTCTCAGACTCACCATAAAACTTGGACATAATCTCTGGTCCATTAAGCAAAATAAAATGTGCTTCAGATTCATTTGCAACCGCTTTGGCAAGCAAAGTCTTTCCGGTTCCCGGAGGTCCATAAAGCAAAACACCTTTTGGCGGTTCAATTCCAAGACGGGAAAAAATCTCCGGTCTCTTCAGGGGGAGCTCAACCATTTCTCTAACTTTTTTTACTTCCTCTTTAAGTCCGCCAATATCCTCGTAAGTTATTTGAGGAATATTTTCTTCAGAAATTTCCACCGCTTTTGGACTAAGAGTAATTTGAGTATTCTCAGTTATTATTCCGGGCAGATTTGGATTCGCAGAAACAACCAAAAATCTTATATGAGTCATTCCGCCGGGAAGTCCGCCAAGCCCCATTTGATTAAAAATATCATTAAAATCTCCTCCGAAAAAATCTCCAAACCCTTCACCCATTAAATCTCTTCTTCTATTTGAACCTCCAAGAACAATGACATCTCCTTTAACAACCGGTTTTCCAAGAAGCCCTTTTTTCAAATTGTCCGGGTCGGCCTGAACCATAATTCCATGTTGTGCCGGAGCAATTGTAATCTTCTTCAGCCCCTTAATATCTGCCTTTTTAATCTCGACAAGTTCCTCAATTCCGGTCTTTGCATTCTTTCTGGTAATGCCATCCATACGAATTATATTCTCCCCAATATCCGCCGGATAAGCTCTGTCAACAATACAATAAGTTTCACGGGAACCTTTAATAGAAACTATATCACCTCTGGCGACACCAAGTTTCCTCATATAATCAGGGTCAATTCTAACAATCCCCTTATACGCGTCGTCCTGAAGAGCCTCTACAACTCTAAGTCTTACAATACTTTCCTGTTCTCCTGTTTTCCTTGCCATCTTAAAAATTAAGCGAAATCCTCCTAAAATCATCGAAACTTAAATCAACCATCTCATTCAGTTTTTTTTGCTGCTCATTCATAAAATCAATAATCTCCCGGGGAATTGAAACGGCATAACTGTTTCCGACAAATCGAAGTTTCACCCTAAAGTTTTTCTTTCGGAGGTTTTGGAAATCCCCATATTCTTTTAAGTCTTCCGGATGAACAATTTTATTATTACAGGTATCACAAATCATTAATCTAAGATTAAACCCATTCTTATTTATCGAGGACAAACACATTTTTTTATCACAATTCCTACAAAGAATCGTGTTCTCAAATATATCTACCATGTGTATACAAGAAGTATACACTTTATAAATGTTTTGGGATATACCTCGCCGCAATCTCCTCAACACTTGTAAAATCTTCATACGGAACTTCAAACTCTCTTAACAAACTTAAAACAATTGAATCAATAGTTTCTTGAAATTCTTTATCCGTCGACCTAACTCCGTCAGCAGTAATTTCGCCTCCTAAAATAGGAACCCTTATAATTTTTTCATAGGTTTGCACATATCTTCTAAGAACTTCATCCATTAAATTATCTCTGCCAAAAGGATGAACATAATAAGCGTAATTATCTAAAATTCCCCTATCACATATTAAATAATCAATTCCATCATTTCCTTTTTCTATTTCTTTAGTTATTTGGCTATAGAATATCCACTCTTGACTTTCTCTTGTTCTGTTTTCATTTATAGGTAAAGGACACATTCTGGCAACTTCATCTAACGTCCCAACATTAATTCCTCTTCTTTTAAATAAAACAAAAAGTTCATGAGCATGAGTTGTCTTCCTAACACCGTGCGTCCCAATAAAAGCAATTTTTTTCATTTCAAATAAATAATTTTATCAAAACTATTTAAAGATTTATGGGATATAACAGCATCTCCAATGTTTATAAAAAATCAGAGGGGTCCCGATAATTCTTTATCTCGTCAGGAGAAAATCGATATGTTTGTTTATTAATTTGGTAATCAGTTAGATAGATTAGATAAGTTGCCCAAGCATGCTCGTTACGGGGAGATTACAAATTATGCCTTGTATAAAATCAGTCACCACAAAGGCTACATCCCAAATTAAATTTATATGTTTCATTGGCTACATCCCAAATTAAATTTATATGTTTCATTCATAAAATTGGGGTAGGCGAACGATTTGCTCTTGACAAATAAAAAATTAACAAAAGTAAATCGTGAGTTGAAATCACCTCACAAAATTTTTTAATTTACCTCTAAACCTAATAATCATGAAAAATCATAGGAAAGATACTGAAACATCTCAAAACTTTAATATTTTTTATTTTCATCAAAAAATCAGCCCAGTCCTTTCTGAAGAGAATAAAGCTCGTAGTATTTTCCTTTCTTCCTCATTAACTCATCGTGATTTCCAACCTCAGTAATTCTTCCCTTGTCCAGTACAACTATCTTGTCAACATTCTTTACTGTTGAAAATCTGTGAGCAATAATAATTGTAGTTCTTCCGGAAATCAGGCGCCTTATTCCATCCTGAACACTTCTTTCGGATTTTGCGTCGAGAGCCGATGTTGGCTCATCCAATATTAATATTTTCGGATTTCTAAGAAATGCCATAGCTATTGCAATTCTCTGTTTCTGACCAACAGATAATCTAACACCTCTTTCGCCGACAAAAGTTTTATACTTTTTAGGCAGGGACATTATGAATTTGTGTGCATTCGCAGCTTTCGCCGCTCTAACAATCTCTTCAAAACTTGCATTTGGATTAGCATATTTCAAATTATTTATCAAAGTATCATTGAAAACGCTAATTTCCTGGGGCACTATCGCCATCTGCTCTCTTAACCATTTTAATTTCAATTTAGAACTATTAACTCCATCCAAAAAAACCCCGCCCTTTGACGGGCGATAATATCCGAAGACTAACTCGGAAAGCGTTGTCTTACCAACACCACTTTCTCCAACCAAGGCAACACTTTCTCCGGAATTAATCATTAAGTTCACATCCTTTAAGATTTCATTACCCTTGCCATATCTAAAACTTATATTCTTAAAATTAATTTCCCCACGGAAATCCTTTATCGTTTCATTCCCATGCTTCATTTCTTCAGGAGCCAAATTCTTTAATTTAATTATTCTTTTTATGGCAACTGACGCTCTTTTGTAAAAATTATAAAACTCACTTAAACTAAAAAAAGGACCAAATGATAGATTGATATATCCAAAAAACATTATAAATTCGCCTTGAGTAATTTGACCGCCTCGGAGAAAGAAAATAGCAGTTCCAAGCACCGCGACAAAACTAAGATTGTAAATTATGCCTTGAATATGTTGAAGTTTAGCCGATTTTTCCGCACTATCTTTAAATGGGGGAAGAGCCCTTCCAATAAACGATTTAAAAAATTCTTTCCTTTCATTCTCCTCCATTGAAAAATTCTTTATCAAAAAAACATTATAGAGCTTGTCATAAACATTTCCATATTCTTTCTCAAAAGATTTATGCATATTCTCCTGACTTTTCAAAAGCGGCTTAGTCATTTTAAGAGTAACAAATGAATAAAGAAAAAATGTAAACAAGACTATAATCCCCAACTGCCATTTTATAATCAGCATTGCCGCCAGTGCGAAAATAAGAAAAATCACCGAAGGTAAAATGTGAGAAACCATCTGAATAAAATACTGAAGATTCCAGGAGCCCCTAGATATCTTTTGCAATATTTCACCGGTCTTTTTAGTTTTATGAAATGCAACGGGCAAAGTCAAAAAGTGCCCATAAGCTTCAATTTCAGATTCCAGAGAAAGTCTCGCTCCTAGAACCTCCCCCTTTGCAGAAGTTTTAGCCGAAGTATAATTAGATATTAATCCTAAAAAAGCCCAAAGTCCAATTAAAGATAACAAAAGCGAAACTGTTGTATTCGGAATTACAGCTAAATCAAAAAGCCTGCCGTAGATATATGGAACAAAAACTGTCAGCAAAGAACCAAATGTTGCAATTCCAATTATGATTGTCAGCTCTCTCTTATGAACCTTTGACAAGTCCAGAAAAAATCTCCCAACGGAAGATTCTTCAATTCTTTTTTTAGCCATCAACAATGAGACAAAAAGGATGTATAAAAAGTTAATCGATAAATCAGCTCCATCCCAAATTAAATTAAAGATGACGGCGGGAAAGTCTCAGATAAAAAAATTTCAACAGAGCCTAAAATCCCAATAAACTTATATAATATCATCCTGTGATTAAAACATGAAAGCAAAAATAATAGAAACCGACACTGCATTTCCTGAAACAATTATCTTCAAAGTTAAATCAGAAAAAAAACTCAAATTTCTCCCAGGCCAATTTGCCTCGATAAAAGCACTAAGCAAAAACCGCGCTTACTCAATATGCTCAAACCCTGAAGACAATTTTTTAGAATTCTGCATAAAAGGAACCGGAGAAATATCAAGACATTTAACTAATCTAAAAGTCGGGGACGAAATTGAACTCGAAGGACCTTACGGAAATTTCATCTTTAAAAACTCTAAAAAGAAAAATATAATCTTCGTTTCAACAGGGAGCGGAATTGCCCCGATTAAATCATTAATTAACCAGGCTATAAAGGATAAATCAAAAAAAATCCTATTATATTTCGGAGTAAAAAAACGCGAAAATCTTTATTACGAAGAACATTTTAAATCCCTGGAAAAAGAAAATAAAAACTTCAGATTTATTCCGGTATTCAGCAGGGAAGGAAAAAAGAGGCATGTCTTGGATGTAATAAAAGAGGATATAAAAGATTTCAACGATATAGAATCCTACATATGTGGGGTTCCAATAATGGTTAAAGAAGTCAAAGAATTTTTCCTCGAGAAAGGCATAAATGAAAGTGATATTCTAACTGAACAGTATTAACAGAAGACTCAACTATAGAAAGCGACATAATTTTTTTATCATTGTCGTCGTGATAATTTTAATAAAAACATAGAAAGCGGGCAGAATAGATAATTTGTCGTCGGCGTACATTTCTCTAATTATCAAATAAACTAAAAAATAGTGTAATAATAAAAACCTGTTGGACTAGACACTCTTATTTACTGGCGATAAATTTAATTATTATAAAAATAGATTATGCAATGAAGTACTTTTGCAGAAATATTAATGTCTTTTATTATAGGTCACCCCCAATTATCCAGATTATCTAAATGACCATAGGCAACTTGCCTCCCAATATAACCAAAATAATAATTAACAAAATCTCCAATAGATTTAAATCTCTCTCCCCTCCATTTCTCTTCGTATTCTTCAGCCCTAAAAGGGTCCTTTCTTAAACTCTCAATTGCCTTATAAAATTGAGCGACCGAAGTTCCAAGAAAAACAGCGCCAATAACTGGCGGTATAGACAGCAAAAGCATATCACCTAAATCCATGCCATCAAAATTAATTATCAGTATATATAATTATCAGCTCCACCCCAAATTAAATTATATGTTTCATTCATGAAACTGGATAAGGGAAATCAATTCACAAAAGGCAGGGGATTTCCCTAAGAACGGGGAAAAGGTAATGAATGAAACAAAAACAGTTTGGGATGTAGCCCCAAAACTTATAAACAATCCACAACTAAAAATCAAATGAACGAAAAAACAAACACCATCCTAAGTTTTTGGGAATTCCTAAAGAAAGACAGCTGGCCGTCCTTCGTAGTTACGCTTCTAATCGCATTTATCCTGATAAAGTTTGTTTTCTTTCCGGGACTTTCCCTCCTTACAGGAACTTCCCTCCCGCTGGTAATCGTAGAAAGCTGTTCAATGTATCATCACGAGAACGGATTTGAAAAAACATTCGAAAGTCCGATTTACAACAATCTCGGAATAAATATCGCAGACACGAAAAACTGGATTTTCCAAAATGGTTTTAATAAGGGTGACGTGATATTTGTAGTTGGTCCAAAAAATATAGCAGTTGGAGATGTAATAATCTTCGACGGAGAAGCAGTCCACCCACTAATACATCGCGTAATCTCAATAGAAGAAAATACTTACTCAACTAAAGGAGACAATTACAAGACAAACGGCAACCAGCTATTATCTGAAAAAGAAATCTCACAAGAGATGATTATTGGAAAGGCACTTTTCAAAGTTCCGGCAATCGGCTGGGCAAAACTCATCTTCTTTGAAAGTGGAAGGAGTAGGGGAAGCCGCGGCCTTTGTAAGTAATTTATTAAAAAAAATAAGTTATCGTAATCTAACTTGGTTTTCTAATAACTTTTAATAATATTAAACCAAAAGAGTTAACCCCCAAATAACTTCAACATACAAATAAATGCAATGCACCAATGATTGCCTTCGGCAAAAATTGACAAAAATTTAAATTAAGTGCTCACCCCTATGAAATCTCTTCAGTGAAGCTCCTGGTGATTGATACATTTTCATTCGATGAGGTTAAAAGCGAACTCAGAAATACAGGAGTAAAATTGGTAACATATTTATTTAGTAGGGGGCTTCTAAATATATGCAATTCAGAATAATAACCCCAGAGGTTTTGAAGTCCTGCTTATCGAATTTAATGATGAACAACCATAGTAAGACTTATGAACAATTTCGCAAGTTTGTGAATTTAGATATTTCTGAAAGTGAATTTGAAGAATTTAAAAAAAGAGAGATTACAACCGGGGAGATTAATGAAATCCTTTCAAAAACATTTATTGATGAAGAAAAAGAAATTGAAAAAATGAAAAATATTTGGAATGAAAAAGAAAAGGAAATTATTGCAACTATGAATGAGTTATCAGGTCTTAAGATAAATTCCAAGGGAATAACATGCTATGTTGACCCATATCAAAAAAGTGGATATTATGGAGAGGATAACATTACTGTTGGAACTTATAAAAACCCCCAAGACATATTATTCGTTATTGCCCACGAATTATTTCATGTTTTTTACTGGAAAAAACTGTTAGAATTAAAACTTACCAAAAGCAGTATGGGGAATGAAAGTTTAAAGGAATGGGAACTTGCAGAAGTCACGGTTCACTTAATCACCACTGAAAATAAGATGATGGAGTTTTGGAAGGACATTGAAATTGAAATCTATCCTGAAGCTAAAGTTTTATATAACAAAGTTAAAGATATCTGGAAAAACAGTTCTCTTGAGGTGTATTTAACTAAATCATATAAACTCATAGAAAATGACAAAGTCTAAATTTGTTATTGACCCATAAAGTGCTATCAGAGAATCGCGCAGGAAAGTTCCGAAAATATACTGCTTGATGAATTAAAAAAGAAGAAATTGCCTAAAAAAATTATAGTGAGGCCATAGTATCATCCCTAACACTACGAATCAATATAATATGGGATATATCTGCTGCAGCAATTCTCAAAATCGTTTAGAAGCCAAAATGTCAGCAATTGGCGCTCCATACCCCATCTCCCAATCCTACGGCTCCATCCCAAATTAAATTTATATGTTTCATTCATAAAATGAGGGTGGGCGAATCATCCAACGGAAGGTTTAGGATTTCCCAAAGGGTGGGAAAGGATAATGAATGAAACTTACCAATTTGGGATGGAGCCCAATCCTACAAAAAACTTAAATACATCCTTAATTCCTGTAAACGATGGAATTTTGTCCTAAATGCAGTGTTTTGTTGGTTATGAAAACCAAGAAATTCGGTTGTCCTAAATGCAGTTACACACCACAAGGCAAAGTAGAAATGAAGGTAGAAGAAAAAATTAAAAAAAATCCAAGAATTGAAGTAATAGACGAAAAAAATAGCGAAATGTACCCGGTAACAGATTACGATTGCAAAAAATGCAAAAACAAAAAAGCTTACTTTTGGATTCAGCAAATGCGGTCAGGGGATGAGGCAGAATCCAAATTCTATAAATGCACCAAATGCAAAAACACCGTCAGAGTTGATGATTGAGAAAGACTAAATCTCAAATTCCCCCTTTCCCCAAATTTTCCCTTAAGGATATGCACCCCGCAACTTCTCTCAGAATTCTCTTTCAATAAATCCAATTATTTTCTTTCAACTTTTTTATTCACAACAACAATTTCACACATCTAATTAACAACAATACAGATCATTTAAATTTTATATCCGGACATGTAATTGGGCTCCATCCCAAATTAAATTTATATGTTTCATTCATAAAATGGGGTGGGCGAACGATTTGCTTTTGACAAATAAAAAATTAGCAAAAGTAAATCGTGAGTTGAAATCACCTCACATGAGGTTTAGGATTTCCCTGAGGGTGGGGAAAGGATAATGAATGAAACATACTAATTTGGGATGGAGCCATGTAATTGATAAGTTTTTTAAATCAAACTTCTCTTTTCAACTAATGGCTCCATAGCTCAGCCTGGTTAGAGCACCAGACTCTTAATCTGGGTGTCGGGGGTTCAAATCCCCCTGGGGCCATTCTTGGATTTGAAACCACGACGCGTGTCGGGTGAGCAGTTTACTCGATTTTTGGAAAATTAATATATATATAGAACAAAAGGCAAGTAAACTGCGAATAAGTTCAAATCCCCCTGGGGCCATTCTTGGATTTGAAACCATGACGCGTGTCGGGTGAACGATTTGCTTTTTTGACAAGTGACGTCCTCCCCGCCATAAAGGTTCTCGCCTTCGGTGAACGAGGCTTCAGTCGACTTTTAAGCATGATGGACTTTCTGATTGGTACAGGAAGATTTAAGAAAAAGGGGCAAAACCTTTTATTGGAACAATGGGGGAAATTGAGGAAGTTAAAGAAGAAAGAATAGAATTCATATGTAAAAAAGAAAATATTAAAGTTATTAAATCAATGATAAACGCACACCCTTATGAAGAAGTTGCTTAAGATATTTATCCATTACTAAACGAAGAGGACTTAGATTAAACCAAAACGTACTTCTAAAAACTAAATAGCTGTTGGTTCAAGATTACTATATCCAACATCAAATTCTTCTGCAATTTCTTCTATTCTCTTTTCAACACCAAATAAAGTTTCTGTTATCCCATTCCAATCTAAGTTTCTTATATTTCCGGTTGCAAGTATTTTTTTTGGTATTCTTCTTTGTTCTACGGAGATATCCAAGAAATCTTTGTCTACATTTCCAAAAAAAGTTGGCCAAAAACCGGCAGTAGTTCCGCAGTATCTATAATTACTATCATCTTGCATGCTCTTTATTAGGTCACTATATTCCCTTACTTCTGCTTTCGTTCCAACAACCATGATATCCTCTTCAGATCTTACGTAATCTCCCCGAATATCGGGAGTACTAAAAAATAAAGAAGTGCCATCTTCCAGAACACAAGGACCATATCGACCGCCAGAACTTCTCAATGTTGGAAGGTTATTAGAACCTCTAAAAGCCTTATACGTCCAGTGCATTGTTCTAGTAATGTCCCTTGTATGTCCCCTCCAATAATTATGTAAAAGCCTTAATTCCCCCTCTATTTGTTCATCGTTAGGCTATGGACCGTGGAGTCTTCCTAATTCTACAATATAATCTGCTGCATCGATATCCAAGGAACCATCCTTCTTGGTCCTTTTAATCGCTCTCTCATGATAATCTTTGGCTATTCTGGCAAGTTCTCTAAATTCATTCTCCCCCCATTCCTTATCTCCAATTCGAATTGTATATCCCATAATTTGTAAAAAATACCTTAAGTTCAACCAACAACTTTCCTTATTGCTTCAATATGCTCGGCAACTTCTGTTCCTTTTTTGGTTAAATTAATAATTTTTATTCTTCCTTTTTTTTCAAAACTAACCAAACCTAATTCTTCCAGCGTCTGCAAAATTTTAACAGCATGAGAATAAGTGCAATCAACTTCCTTCGCTAATTGCGAACCATACTTCGCCCTCGAGACTCTCTTCAAAGCGATTAACATCATCGCTGGCTTTCTCCTAAAAAACAAATCAAAGTTATCTCCCATGTCTCAACATATAGTTTTTAATGTATATATTAGAGTTTTGAACCCCTTATAAGTTTTTCTCAAAAATTTCGTCAACACTCAGTAGATACAAAAATTAATCGTAAGTGACACAAAATTTCACAGGGGTAACAAGAATCGGAGAAAATCCCCAAACAAATAATTTATATATCTTGTTCGAATAATAAAAACATGATAGATATCAGGCTAATAAGAGAGAATCCGAATATAGTAAAAGAAAACATCAAAAAGAAATTCCAGAATGAAAAAATTCCATTGGTCGATAAGGTGTTAGAATTAGACGAAAAATGGAGAAAAGAAAAGAAAAAAGCGGACGACCTAAGGCATAAAAGAAACAAAATCTCCGAAGAAATAAACCAATTAATGAAAAAAGGGGATAAAACGAAAGCAAAAACCCTTATAAAAAAAGCAAAGGTGATCCCTGGAAAGATTGAAGCAATAGAAAAAAAATCCGAAAAACTCGAAGTCCAAATAAAAAAAATTATGCTGACCATTCCGAATATAATTCATGAATCTGTTCCTATTGGAGAAGGTGAAGAAAAAAACATCGAACTTGAAAAAATAGGAAAACCAAATGTTCCAAAATATGAAATATTCAATCATGCTGAACTCTTCGAAAAATTAGGAGGAATAGATTTAGAAAGCTCGAGGAAAACATCTGGCCAGGGATTTTATTTCTTGAAAGGTGACATCGCAAGACTCCACTCTGCCGTTCTTTCATACGCAAGAGATTTCATGATAAACGGCGGATTTGAATATGTAATTCCTCCGGTTATGATTAGAAAAGAAGTCGTAGATGGCGTCATGAGTTTTGAAGAAATGGATTCAATGATGTATAAAATTGAAGGAGAAGACCTGTATTTGATTGGAACCAGCGAACACTCAGTCTTAGGAATGTTCAAAGATAAAACCTTCACAAAAAAAGATATCCCTCAAAAAGTCACAAGTTATTCGCCATGTTTCAGAAAAGAAAAAGGCGCTCATGGAATAGAAGAAAAAGGACTTTTCAGAGTTCACCAATTTGAAAAACAGGAGATGGTGGTCATTTGCGAACCGGAAAATTCATATGAATATTATGAAAAAATGCTAAGCTTATCCGTCAGTTTTTTCAAAAGTCTTAATATCCCAATAAGAAAACTTGAAATTTGCTCCGGAGATTTGGCAGACCTAAAAGCAAAGTCCTGCGACATTGAAGCATGGAGTCCAAGACAAAAAAAATATTTCGAAGTCGGAAGTTGCTCAAACCTAACAGATGCACAAAGCAGAAGGTTAAATATCAAAATTAACGCAGGAAAAGGAAACTACCTGGCACATGCCCTCAACAACACCGTCGTCGCAAGTCCGAGAGTTTTAATCGCTCTTGCAGAAAACAACCAAAACAAAGATGGAACCATAAACATTCCAGAAGTCCTGCATCCCTACATGGGCGGGAAAAAGGTGATTGGAAAATGAACATCAACTTCAAACTAATAGGAAAAGTGGCTTTCTTAGTGGGGATAATATTCTCAATGGCTGCAGCATTCATTCCGGTTCACGTACCCCAAGGACTAATCATCATCCTGTTATCTATTCTAGGTCTAATCGTCGGATTTTTCAATATCTCCAGAGAAAACGACAGAGAGTTCCTGATTGCAGTGATAGCACTTTTAGTAATTGGTCTCGCAGGAATTGAAACGACAAAGTTTTTTGGAAACGCTACAGATTCCTTAGGAGCATACTTAGAGAAAATATTCAGAAATTATACAATTTTCGTAGCAACTGCAGGACTTGTCGTCGCTAAAAAAGTAATCTTCAGAGTAAATTAATTACAATAAAAAAATATTTCTACTTCTGAAGTCAAATCTGCGTTCATTTAAATTTGACTAAGCTTATTAAAATAAAACTGCTAAATAAAAATCACTTCTTTATATTTTTTTTGTTCTCAAAATAACCCCAACGAACATGGTCCCACCATCTTTCATGATAATAATAAATAATCATTTTTGTAGATGCATCAATTAAACCCACGCTAAATGCAATCTGAAAATCTTCAGTAAATAATAAAACAAAAATAAAAGTTATAATGGTTGCAATTACCCTAAAACTAATAGTCTTAGCAATACTCCTCTTTTTTGTTTCTTCAATCATTTTCTTAAAAAATACTTGAAAGTTTATAAGATTATCCTTTCACGAGTATCCTGCGGAAAGGTATAATGAACTAATTGAAGATAGATAGATAAATTTAATTTCCTATAATGGAGTGCAATAATTTTTATAAGGTTGTTGATAATGGAATAATCTATGGATGAAAGGATAAGGTCTGATTATGGAGAGGTGCTAGAAGAACTGGAATCATTAGCTTACGGTTTTTCGAAGAATGCCCTAATTCTTGATAGAGATTACATTAATCCAAGTGTAACTATGGCGAGAAGCCAAATTCCTCTTGAGGATGTAAATGGACTTTTTGTTTATCAGATGGGAATTTTGAGGGGGTTATCAGAAATTCTTATGACTGGAAAGATTGAAGAATGTAAGGAATTTATGAAAAGTGTTCGGCCACCTTCCTATATTGTCGAGACTTTTAATTAGATTTTCTTTCATATTATAAATCTGCAAACTAATAAAAACTTATCTTTCTTATTAAAATCATGAACTCCAAAACAGCAATTTATCAATTAAAAACAATCCAAAAATTAATCAGGGGAAAAGAAATGCGACTCGCCGCATGTTGCTGGAATAAAAAGTGGCATACACTTATTGCTACAATTCTGTCGGCAGTAACAAGAGATGAAGTAACAATCCCGGTTTGCGAAGAGCTTTTCAAAAAATACAAATCACTTGAAGAATTATCAAAAGCAAAGCAAAAAACAATTGAAAAAATAATAAAAAGAGTAAATTTTCACAAAACAAAAGCAAAAAATATAATCAAAACCTCCAAACTTCTAAAAAATAAAAACATCCCCGAAACAACTGAAGAACTAATCCAACTTCCCGGTGTCGGAAGGAAAGTCGCAAATGTCTATCTGGTTGAAGCCCACAACTTGGACAAAATCGGAGTAGACACTCATGTAAAAAGAATTTCAAACAAACTTGGTTGGACAGAAAACCACGCTCCGGACAAAATTGAAAAAGATTTGGAAAAACTATTCCCAAAAAAATATTGGAATCAAATTAATGAAACCTTGGTAACCTTCGGCAAAAGCTACGGCACAAGCAGAAAAAGGGAAGATGAAGTTCTGGAAACAATAAAGAATAAAAAGGATTAAAAAATTAATTGAGGATGAATGATAGAGATTTAAGACCAGGAAATATTTATTTAGTGGGATGTGAATATCATAGATTAACTCTTGATGAGCATGAAGATTATATTGTAAGTTTTCCGACGATTTTCCCAAGAAATGGAGAACATTTTGACTACCCCTCTAAGAAAGGAATTTTAACATCTGAATCTTCATCTATTTATCAAAAAGATTCTAATAGAAATTTAAGAAATATTTCGTTGGGAGATAGAAAGGGTGAGGGATTTTTAGAAGTTATGCTGGAAAAAATATTTTATAAAACAGGAGACCCTATTGCTGTCGTAGTTGCGTGGGACTCTTATGAAAATGATAGGGTATATTTTGGAATTAACATTTTAGGCGTAGACGGAGAATTTGAATGTATCAGAATAAATCGAGAAACATCTTTTAAGAGGATTAGGTGGTTGGATGAATCTACAATTAATGCTGTTTTATCTAGTTAATTTAAATTTATAACTTTTTGGAATTCCACTGCCCCATCCCAAATTAAATTTATATGTCTCATTCATAAAATGGGGGTGGGCGAACGATTTGCTTTTGACAAATAAAAAATTAACAAAAGTAAATCGTGAGTTGAAATCACTCCACATGAGGTTTGGGATTTCCCTGAGGGCGGGGAAAGGATAATGAATGAAACATACTAATTTGGGATGTAGCCGAATTCCACAAAAACCTTATAAACTCAACATTATTTCCATAAACATGGCAGAAAACGCAATGCCCGTTGGATTCGGCGGGCTGATGAGATACAAAGAAGAATATGATTCTAAATTTAAATTTGGTCCGGGAACTGTCGTCGCAATAATAATCTTAGTAATCGCTTTCGTAACTGGACTCCGACTTTTCTATACTTAAAATGTTTGGCGGAATTAATCCTTCAAAAATGCAAGGAATGATGAAAAAGATGGGGATTTCCCAGGAAGATTTAAACGCAAAGAGGGTAATCTTTGAATTAGGAGATAAAAATTTGGTAATAGAAAATCCTTCAGTTATCAAAATAAAAATGCAGGGTCAGGAATCCTACCAGGTAACCGGAGAAGTGACCGAAGAAGAAGCTGAAATCTTTTTAGAAGAAGATTTAAGATTAGTAATTGAAAAAACAAACAAATCAGAAGAAGAAGCGAGAGCCGCTCTTGAAGAAAGCGACGGCGATATCGCCGAGGCGATAATTAAGTTAAAAGAATAATTTACTTGCTTTATCTAAAAAACATATCAACTTTATTAAATATAATGCAAAAATCCGTCGAGTGGCCAAATGGTACCATCCCAAATTAATTTATATGTTTCATTCATAAAATAAGGGCGTCATCCAACGGAAGGTTTAGGATTTCTCAAAGGGAGGGGAACAGATAATGAATGGAACATACTAATTTGAGGGAGACCGCCAAAAATATTAAATTTTTATTCCAAACACTAAGCAGAACATCACAATAATCAATAAAAATCCGACTTCCTCATAAAATTAATGAGCTCTTTAGAAGAAAATCTGATGAACGCGAAATATCATCTAAGAATCGCGGAACAAACTTACGAAAGTTACCGCAAATTTTCAGAAAAAAGTCTAATCAATGCAACAATTAACGAACTTTTTATTTCAGTATTTCACATTTTAAAAATTATTTCCAAACTAGAAAAAACTGCAATAAAAAATCCGTTAAAAAATCAAAGAAAATTAAAGAAAATTCTAAGTAGACACTTTTCTAAAGAAATTTCAGAAAATTTAATAAAAATTCTTAACATAAAATGCTCAATTAAGAATTCCCATATAGAATTCAAGAAAAAAGAAACGATTGTCTTGCTAATAAGCGGAGAATATAAATTTTTAAAAGTTGAAAGATTGAAAGATTTTCAAAATTCTATAAATAACTCGCTTAAAACTTTATCTCAAGAAATCCGACAAATATAAAAAGGTCATTAACTTGAAACAACGGGTAAAAATAAAACAAATGCTTGAAGAAATAATTAAAGAGAAGACCAGCGCAGACCATCTTTTATATGTCAGCTTAAAATATACAAAGACTTGTGACGTAATACTCAATCTGCTTGCTAGGTGGAAGAGTTTAATCGAAATTAGTTATGACGCTATTTTAAAAGAGGGTGTCGAGTCCAAAAAAATCCAGGAACTGCCGACAAACCCCAAACAAAAAATTGAGTTTATGAGAAAATATTTCAAAAATGTTCCGGAGATAATAGAAAGTATACCTCTTTACATATTCTTCAAGAGAGTTCCGGACTTAAATAAAACCAGAGAGGGTGAATTTAGAAAAAACGTCAACTTAAAAGTAATTGAGCCAACTAAGACAACAGTAATCAACTTGGAAAAACTCAGCGAATATTCAGAAATAATTGATAAATTCATCAAAAAAGTTAGAAGTATAATTGAAGAATGAAAAACTATTTTTAATGTGATAACCAAGATTTATAAAGGATTATTTTCTGTTATAAAAATGACAAGGGTAATCTTAATAAATTCCGGGAAAGGAGGTGTTGGAAAAACGACGACTGCAATAAATATCGGAGCTTGTTTGAATAAATTAAAAAAACAGGTAGTGATTATTGACGGAAATTTAAACACGCCAAATGTCGGCCTTCACCTTGGAGCCCCGATTGTTCCAATTACCCTGAATCACGTGCTCAACGGAAAGGCATCAATAGAAGAAGCGATTTACGAACATTCATCCGGCACAAAAATAATTCCTTCCTCTTTATCTATAAAAGAATTAACAAACTTTAATACAAAAAAATTACCAGAAATAATAAAAAAGCTAAGAAAGACTTTTGATTATGTTATAATCGATTCCGCCGCGGGATTTAGTGAGGAAGTTATGGCGTTGTTAGCAGTAACTGATGAAATAATTGTCGTGACAAATCCTGAAATGCCGGCAGTGACCGACGCCTTAAAGGCAGTAAAAGTTGCCAGAGGAATGGGGAAGGAAGTAAACGGAGTAATTGTCACAAGGCATCAAAACGCAAAATATGAAATGCCACTCTCCTCTATAAAATCAATGTTAGAAACGCAAATAATTGGCGTAATTCCTGAAGATAAAGCAGTAAAAGAGGCACTCAACCTAAGAGACGCCGTGGTCCATACACACCCAAGGAATAAAGTATCAAAAAAATATCTGGAAATTTCCAGAAAAGTTAATGGAGAGGAAATAGAAGAATCTAAGGGATTTTTTATGAGAATATTTAGGATTTAAAATTATAATTCTCTTCACTAAAGCTAAATGTTTCTAGATTAATAAGAATTTTTTAAGTATCTTATCAAATGAAAAATCGCGTAATAATTTATTACCCAATTGCTTTTCTTTAAAGAAAGAAATCTAATCTATCTAAAAATAAGACTTCTTTCACCATCACGCATAATCAACTTCAATTATCTAACTAATCATCTAAGAATCTATATGATACTTCTTGCATTTTTGCCTTTTGCGGAGCAACCAAAACTTAACTAACTCGACTTCCGGGTCTTATGTCAGAATCAACCGTCAACAAAACAACTTTTTTCTCATCCGCACTGGAAGCCGCAAGCAACATTCCCCTACTCTCCACTCCTCGCAAGGTTCTGGGTTCCAAATTCGTTAAAACAATTATTTTCTTCCCCATAAGTTCATCCTTAGAATAATTGGGCTTAATCCCTGCACAAATCGTCCTTTTCCCATCCCCAATATCAACAGTCAATTTGTAAAGCTTATCTGCACCCTCAATCTCCTCAACTTCCTCAATTTCCGCAACCCGAATATCCAACTTAGAAAAATCCTCATACCTAATAACCTTTACTCCTTCCATAATTTAGGAATAATAATCTACTATAAAAACATAATGGTTAAAGTCGGCTCCGTCCCAAATTAAATTTATATGTTTCATTCGTAAGGCATGGGAGGGAAACAGATAATGAATAAAACATACTAATTTTGGATGGAGCCAGCGAAACCGAAGGTTTCGCCAATCAAGAGCGGTTCGCGTGCGGGAAAATCTCAGATAAAAAGATTTTCAACAGAGCCAAATAGAACGTCACATTTAAATAATCTGAATAATTAGATTGCAAGATGGCGAGACTAAAATGTAACTCATGCGGTGAAAAAATAAAAAAAAGTTTTGATTTCTGTCCTTACTGCGGGATTCCCTCAAGAAATTTTTCAGACCAAAAGAACTATGGCCTCTTCGGAAAAAGTGATTCTATAAACAACCAGATGAATCAAGTGAAATTGCCGTTAGGAATGGGGCGTATGGTAAATAGCCTGATAAAACAGCTTGAAAAAGAAATCGGGGAAATTAATTTTGAAGGAAATGAAAATATCCCAAGGGGATTTAAAATAAGGATATCAGCGGGGAAACCAGGATCTCAGCAGATGGTTAAACAGGAAAAAGCACAGATAGAAAAAAAGCAAATTTCTAAGGAAGAACGGGCAAGAAGAACAAAGCTCTCACGTGTTGATGCAAAATCAAATGTCAGAAGACTAAGCGACAGAATAATTTACGAAATAGAAACTCCGGGCGTCTCATCAAAAAATGATGTCTCAATAACAAACCTCGCATCAGGAATTGAAATTAAGGCATTCTCGAAAGATAAATGTTTCGTAAAATTCATTCCGTTAAATGTCGAAGTCATGAGATACTCTCTTTCCGATGATAAATTATTTCTAGAGTTAAAAGCCTGATTTTTGAAGTTTAGAGAATTCCCTAAGAGGTAGACATGTTTAGAGTTTTTAAGAAAAGGTAGTTTTATAAATTGAATCTTTCTTTTCAATTAAATGAGCTCGTGGCGCAGCCCGGTAGCGCACCGCTCTGATAAGGCGGGGGTCCCAGGTTCAAATCCTGGCGGGCTCATTGTTAAAAATTGATTTGAATCTGGGATGGTCCCAGGTGAGGAAATTGCTTTTTCAATTATGTATTTTTATTTTTATTTATTTTTGAAAAAGTGATTTTCGAATAAAATCCTGGCGGGCTCATTGTTAATTGATTTTTTTGAATCATAAACAATTCTGTTTTGAAAAATAAATTGAAAATAACTTTTCAAATCAAAATTTAAAAGAAAAGAATCTAATAAAAACAATAAATATAAAAGATAGGTTAGATTAAATTTTTATGATTCATAAGAAAATCCTTCCAGTTTACTCCGGGTTCCCGGATTCATTTTGGGGATATGAACTCCCAACAAAATTTATTGGAAAACGCGCAATGATGCCTCCGACGGGTCTCGCCACAGTTTTATCTCTTTTGCCAGAAAACTACGAATCTCTCCCAATAATTGACTTAAATGCACATCCGGATAAATTAACCGATAAGAGAATTGAAGAAGCAGATTATATAATGACGTCCTCGATGATTGTTCAAAAGAAATCCCATGAAGAAGTTGTTGAATGGGCACACCAGTTAGGAAAAAAAGTTATTTCTGGAGGACCATATGCTTCGACTTATTATGATGAAACAAAGGCAGATTATATATTAGCAGGTGATGCGGAAGTTGTCCTCCAACCATTTTTAAAAGAGTTGGATAATGGAACTCCCAGAAGAGTTTGGAAGGAAAATGAGATAACCGGAATTGAAAAAAAGTTTTTTAACAAAGAAGGAAGATTTGATATAAGATATACGCCCATTCCAAATTGGGATTTGCTTAATCTTGATGATTATACTTCCGCGGCAATCCAATTCTCAAGAGGATGCCCGATTCAATGTGGATTTTGCGATATTCCTCCCCTTTATGGTATTCAATCAAGAACAAAGTCACCGGAACAAATGATTAAAGAACTTGATGCAATTTATGAAAGAGGATTTATGGGACCTGTTTTTATTGTGGATGATAATTTTATAGGAAACAGAAATAGTGTCAGAAAACTGCTTCCAGTTTTAGAAAATTGGCAGAAAGAAAGGGGTTTCCCTTTTCATTTTTATACCGAGGCAAGTATGAATCTCGCGTGGGATGAAAACTCAGGAATTCTTGAAGGGATGAAAAACGCAGGATTTGACTTTGTTTTTTTGGGGATTGAATCTACAGACAATGATGTTTTAGACAGAATGAACAAGAGTTTGAATCATAAAAAGATGGACCAATTAAAAGCCGTCCGCAAAATTCAATCACATGGAATTGAAGTTTCAGCAGGTTTTATTTTAGGAAATGATGGGGAAAAAGAAAGAGTATATGAAGATATGTTCAATTTTATTCAGGAAGCCGGAATACCTGTTTCAATGGTAGGACTTCTTACAGCGGTTAAAGGAACTCCACTTTATGACCTGCTTGAACAAGAAGGCAGATTAAATTATGAAACAAACGGAAATAACACACACCAATTAGGAAGAAACTTCGAATCACTGCCAGGAGATTTAACTGAAAGAGATGTAGTTAATAATTACAAAAATTTATTAGAAAAACTATTTTGGCCAAAAAATTATTTTGACAGATGCCGTGTTCTTTCAGATAATCTTGGATCTTCAAAAACAAGATATAATGCGGGAATAAAAGGATTCATTGCATTAGCCAGGTCTGTCCTGCATCAGTTAAAACGACCCGGAAAAAGAGATTATTTTAATTTTTTATGGGAATCTCTAATAAAAAATCCAAAAAAATTTCCGAATGATGTAACACACGCTATTAAATTTGCACACTTTCAGGATGTCACCAGAAAAATGCTCGAAAAATCAGAAAATCAATAAGTGCTGGAAATATGAATTCAACTTCATCGGAAGCCAGCTTCCGTCATCAGGAATTCTGAGATTTATATAACCCTCGGAAATATCAACAAACACCAAAACTTTAAAAACCATCTCCATCTTTTTTCTCCAATGAGCCTTACAAAATACTTAAGGAAAGCCTGGAGAAAACCGGACAAAAAAATTCTCCGTAAAAGGATGATTGATTGGAGGAAAGGAAATTCAATTGTCAGAGTTGACAAGCCATTAAGAATTGACAGGGCAAGAAGTTTGGGTTACAAAGCAAAAAGAGGGGTAACCATCGTCAGAGTTAGATTAAGAAGAGGTGGACACAAAAGAACAAGACCATATAAAGCAAGGAGAACAAAAAGACTGCACATAAACAAAAACCTAAGATTAAACTACAAGGAAATTGCGGAAAAAAGAGTTGCAAAAAAGTACACAAACATGGAAGTCCTAAACTCCTATCAGGTTGGAAAGGACGGAAAACATTATTTCTTCGAGGTAATTCTCATAGACCCGAGCAAACCAGAAATAAAAAGCGACAAAGAATTGGGTTCATTAGCAATGTCCCCAAAAAAGAGGGCACAAAGAAGCATAACCTCAGCGTCGAGAAAATCCCGTGGATTAAGAAATAGTCCTGTAAAAGCTCCAAAAGTCCGACCAAGTTTAAGAGCGAATCGAAGAAGAGGAAACTAAAGTTTTTCTTACCAAATAATTTGGAACAATTCCTAAAGAAATATATTTTTGTTTGACCCCCTCAGATAAAAATTTAAAATCTCCGATTATTCCTCTGCAATTTTTGCTGCCACATTTACAGCTCATATTCCATTTATCACCATCAACTGTCGTTGAATAATCAAACATAATTTCTTCTCCTTTTTTAATATCTGTAATTGATACAAGGAAAATTCTACCATCTTTAAAAATTATGCCGGAATTAGGATTGCAAGAATGATTAAAAAAATCATCAAAATCTCCCGAGGGACCAATAAATTTATTCGGGCCAATTTGCAAGTAATGGTCATCTCCCGAACCCATAATAATCGGAAGATCCTTTTTCCTCATCGGCTCCCCTTTAAAATCAATAATTACCTCTCCGTTACCAAAATCTCTATTCGCAAAGACAGCTTTTCCCAATTCAGTTTCACCAAGAACCAAATTATTCATCACGGATATCATCTAATATTCTTTATAAATTTTTCTAAAGATTTTTAGCTCATTTAATGAATCAGGCGACTTGGGATTGAACATTCAGCCATGGGGTCGCTATAAACAGCATTAAAATCTGCTCCGTCTAAATCATAAATAGAACGACCTGTTCTTTCAATACAATTAACCATCCTAAAAAGATGACCATAAAACTTTGCTCCGGGACTTTGCTTTCTTCCATCATGAACATCCATAACAACCAAAGAATGCATTAATTCAAAAATTGAGCCTTCATATCTTAAACTAGACCCCCCGCGGCTACTCCAACCATAACCGCCTCGAACAGAAACTAGGTCTTCGATTCTTCTTTGAACCTCACTTCTCTCTGGAATCTCACTTTGGTCATCCATTATAATGAACTAGTGAAATAAAATAATATTTAAACCTTTCCAAAAAACCTAAATATAAAAACTCCCCTTTCTTTTCCGAATTATGGATTATTCAGAAATATGTGAATTATATGGAAAATTAGAATCGACAACTAAGGGTCTGGAAAAGACAAGGCTATTAGCAAATTTCTTGGGAAAAATAAAAGATACCCCGGAATATATTTACCTGCTCCAAGGCTCTGTCTTCCCGGACTTCGACCAAAGAGATTTGGGAATTTCCCTTCAACTGGCAATCAGGGCAATCTCAAGAACGTCGGGAATTAGTGATAAAGAGGTAATTCAGGAATTCAAAAAACTTGGAGATTTAGGAAAAGTTTCCGAAGAAATAATCTCAAAGAAAAAACAGCAGACTTCTCTTTTCAATAAAAAACTAAACGTTGAAAAAATCATAAACAACCTTCAGAAAATTTCAACATTTGAAGGAAAGGGAACTGTCGACTTAAAAATAGGGCAAATAATCGAGCTCCTGCATTCTGCAAGTCCAAAAGAAGCAAAATACATT
>Ga0210057_1001473_pt1 | contig 35688 bp, 41 predicted proteins | sample CryGeyCG2114_010_2_FD_183968 | JGI IMG/M metagenome (GOLD analysis project Ga0210057, IMG submission 183968) | Groundwater microbial communities from aquifer - Crystal Geyser CG10_big_fil_rev_8/21/14_0.10 (SPAdes) (version 2) | ecosystem: Environmental > Aquatic > Deep subsurface > Groundwater ... | reverse complement strand
TTTCAAATTTCATAGAGTATCTTTCTTCCATTTGTTTACAAGTATATTTGAAAGTCTCACAATAATCTTTGTTTAGAAACAAATCTTTTCTATATTTAACACAAAAAACAAAATGATATTTCAGTTTAAAAACTTTATGTGCTGACTTTTCAAGTTCATCCATGGATAATTCAATTTACTGTACTTTAATATCTTGCCGGGGCTTTCACCCTAAGGCAAGACCTTAGGGTATAACGATTAATAAAATCTGTCTATGTAAAAGATATGCGCGTTGAGTATGGAATTGAGCAATATTTTTTTGAAAGAGGTGCAAGATTTGAAACAAGAGGAATGGAAGTTAAAGTAAAATTAAGTGATAATGGTGGTGCAAGAATTGTTGAACTTTTACAAGATGGAGAACCTGTAAAAATAACTTACGAAAATAAAACACTTACTTCTTAAGTTTTCTAATTAATTAATCCATAATATTTTAGTAAAATAAAGCTATCTGCGATTAATCCTCCAACAGCCAATAGAAGAAGAACAATTTTTGTCCAATAAGGTCTTTTAATATTTATATTCTTTAAATCTTTAAGCCCTATAAAAAACAGGAATAAAAAAACAGGAATTCCAAAATGATCAAAAAAAGGTGCAATTTTATCAAGTTCGCTTCCAACATACCCTAAAAATAAAAGGGAGCCATCTAAAAAAATTCCAATAATTCCAATCCCCAATACAATCAATCGAGTCCACTTAGGAGTGATCTTATTTCTTAAATCACTAACAGAAATATAAATTAAAAATATCCATACTAATATTCCAAGATGGTCTATAAAAAAAGTGTAATCTTCCAAAGCCATCATGGTTATTAAATATAAATTAGGATTTATAATCTTATTGGAATTTTTCCTAAAAAAGGAAGCAAAAAATGAGTGCGTCTCTCTAATTTATTGCCCACCAAAAAAATATTATTTCAAAATACAAAAAAGAGGCGTCTCGAACTCTGTGGAAAATCAAAGATTTTCCTTAGGGAGTTTCACACCTATAAATAAAAAGTTATTCGATGAAGCGAGAAAGTCTAAAGGAATAGATGAAGAATTTAGAGTGAACAAGAAGATATAATCTTTTAAAGAAAGGATTTGTAGTGCAGAAATGAAATTGTTGAGTGGTGTTATTGCAGGAGCATCCTTAGATTATTCGGTTGGCTCTAGAGGAGAATATTTTGAATCTGATAAAAATTCTGAATCTAGTAATCCGATAAGGTATCTTCTAAAAACCTTCCAATAAACAATTATCGACCTCCAGTTGTTTTTGCCAGGGATGAAGATATTGTTAGATGGAGTATTTATGGAAAAAATGAAGACTTTTAAGCTAGGAAGAATGATTATTTAAGACATGATAATTCAAATATTTCTGTAAAATCCTTGGAATCTCAATCTAGAGGAATAGAAAAGTTTTCTTCATTGAAGATAATATAACTCGTGTCACAAAACATTTAAAAAAGTGATTAGAGTCATCATATTAATGCGCTGGTAGTACAGTGGTTAGTATCATTGGTTTCCAACCAATTGACCTGGGTTCGACTCCCGGCCGGCGCATTTATTTTTTAAATTTGATAAAATAATTAGATTTAAAAGCATCATAAAAGTAAGATATTAATAGGCGTAAATAAATGGAAAATATTGATAATTCAAATCATCATAGAAATAATGAAGCTCATCATGCTATTAAAAATTGGTATGATAGAAATTATAAAATTCTTTTAATTATTCCTTTAATTATTCTTGTTTTGGCAATGGTCTATTTGTTTAATTTTTATGAAAGAACTGGTGATTTTATTTACAAAGATTCTAGTTTAGCAGGAGGAACTACAATTACTATTCAAGGAAATGTAGATTCTAAATTACTTGAAAATGGACTAATGGCAGAATTTGCAGATGTGCATGTTAGAGAGATTACTGAGTTAAGAAGCGGAATTCCAGTTGCAGTTATTGTGAATTCTGGAAGTGAACCTGGACCATTAACTGATAAAATAGAAGAGATATTGGGATATCAGTTAAATCAAAATAATTCTAGCACTGAATTTACAGGCTCAACATTAAGCGATAGTTTCTATAGGCAACTTTTAACAGCAACTATATTTTCATTTATTTTGATTGCAATTGTGGTGTTTATATTATTTAGAACATTTATTCCTAGTGTTGCAGTGATATTTTCTATTTTTGCAGATATAATTATTTCTGTAGCAATAGTTAATCTTATAGGATTACAACTTTCTGCAGCAGGCGTTGCCGCGTTTTTAATGTTAATAGGTTATTCAGTGGATACTGATATTTTACTTACCTCTAGAGTTTTAAGAAAAAAAGAAGGAAGTGTAAATAATAGAATTTATGGCGCATTTAAGACTGGAATGTTTATGACTATTACAGGATTGCTTGCAGTATTACCTGCTTTCGTTTTTGTAACTGGATTGCCAGATTCATTTAGACAAATATTCTTAATTTTGGGAATTGGTTTATTTGTAGATATTGTGAATACTTGGATGACTAATGCTAGTATAATTAAGTGGTATGCAGTTTCTAGGAGGATTAGTTAATGAAAATAGGATTTAAGTTAGGGGTATTAATAGTTGCATTAATAGTCGCTTTATTGGCTATATCTCCAAGTTTTGAAAAAGGAGTGTTAATAACTAGTGTTGATAGAAACTCTACTGCATTTGAAGAAGGTTTGAAGCAAGGAATGGTTATAAAGAGCATTAATGCCCAATCAATAGCTAATTCTGAGGATTATAGTTCGATAATTTCAAATATATTTAGTGAGGAAAATGTTACAAAGAAGACAGTTATAAGTACGGACTCTGGAGAATATATTTTATTTGATGATAAATCTCCTAAAATAACTGTTAGAAGTGTTCCAAGAAGTAAAATAAAGACAGGGTTAGATTTGAGCGGGGGTGCTAGGGCATTAATTACTACTTCTGAAGTTAAATTAACAGACAATCAAAACGAAGAGCTTATTGCAGTGATGAATGAAAGACTTAATGTTTTTGGAATTAAGGATGTTTCTATAAGGTCTGTGAAGGATTTAGAAGGAAATAATTTTGTATTAGTTGAAATTGCTGGAGCTACTCCGGACGATATTGAAAATTTGTTAGCTAAACAAGGTAAATTTGAAGCTAAGATAGGTAATGAAACAGTGTTTATTGGAGGAGAAAATATTGATATTAGTGATGTTTGTAGAACAGATGCAACTTGTGCTAATGTTTTAGGATGTTCTAATTCTCCTGGAGGTGGAAGTTCATGTAGGTTTGCATTTACCGTTTATTTAACTGATGAGGCTGCAAAAAGACATGCAGATATTACTGATAAATTAGAGTTAGATGAAACTGGACAGTATTTAAGTCAAAATTTAGATTTGTTAATTGATGGGGTTGAAGTCGATTCATTGTTAATTAGTTCTGGATTAAAAGGGCAAGTTACATCTCAGATATCTATTCAGGGTTCTGGAACTGGATCTAATCAAGAAGAGGCATTGAAAGATGCTCGAGCTTCGATGAATAAATTGCAGACCATATTAATTACAGGAAGTTTGCCTTACAAATTAGAAATTGCTAAATTAGATACAATTTCTCCATTATTGGGCAAAGAGTTTACTAGATCTTTGATTGAATTGGCGATAGCAGTATTTTTGATTGTTTCATTAGCAGTATTTATTAGATATCGAAAATTAAAGATTACTCTTTCAGTTATTATGACTATGATTTCTGAAGCGGTCATTACATTAGGTATTGCCGCCTTGATTAATTGGAACTTAGATGCTCCTTCTATTGCGGGAATAATCGCAGGAATAGGTACTGGAATTAATGACCAAATTGTTATCATTGATGAATCAGTTTCTAATAAAAATGTAAGTATTGGGGAAAGGGTCAAGAGAGCATTGTTTATTATCTTAGGAGCGTTCTTCACAATAGTTGCGGCTATGTTGCCTTTATTCTGGGCTGGAGCAGGATTGTTAAAAGGATTTGCATTTACAACAATAATTGGAGTGACCGTAGGCATATTAATTACTAGGCCTGCATTCGCTGAATTGATAAGGAGAATTGAGCAATAAAATGTTACCGAGATGGCATATTGTTTTAGGAGCGATATTTACAGGAATACTCTGGCTAATGGCTCCAGAAATAAATAAATATTATTTGTTATTAGTTTTCTTAGCATCTGTTTTTATTGATATTGATCATTATATTTGTGCAGTTAAGAAAACTGGCAAAATTGGATTATTTAGTTCATTAGAATACTATGAGAATTATGGTGTGGAAGAAAAGAAAAGACATGGACGAGGAGTAAGAGAGAAAGGAGATTTTCATTTTTTACATACTATTGAATTTCATGTTCTAATTGCAATTTTGAGCATATTCTGGGCTCCTTTGTTTTATGTATTTATTGGAATGGTGTTTCATTCTTTATTAGATATATTTGATATGCTTAGAGCAGGAGTTATTTATAGACGAGAATTTTTCTTTTTTAGATGGTTGAGAAATAAATTTTAAAATAAACTAACTACTCCTTTTGCTAGAAGCAGAAAAGTAGGTATCCAAATAAGAATTACTGGAAGAGTAATGAATAATGAAAGAATTAACATAAGGGATGAAAATAAGTCAACTCCGCTTAAAACATCTCCAGTAAATACGAATAATCCTTTAAAGAAGAGTAATCCTGCACAAAATAATATATATTGTGTATAGGGATCTATTCCAAAAGTCAGTAATAAAAATGCAAATGCTGAAACTAAGTCTATTGCCCCTAATAATTTTAATATCATAGTATTTTCTTTAAATTGGGAGTTATAAGTCTTTCGTTAAAAATATTCATTATGTTCTTTCACCAATAACCTTATAATGGCTGTCTAAATGAGAAAATAATGGTAAGACAAGATAAATTGCTTATTACTGGTGCTGGAGGATTTATAGGGCAAAAAGTTGTGAATTATTTTTTAGGTAAGGGATATAGAGTTAGAGCCTTTGTTCGAAAGAAAAACCTGTTATTGAAAAATTCTAATTTGGAAATAGTTTATGGAGATATGAGGGATTATGACTCTTTAGATAAAGCATGTAAAGGGATGAATTTTGTAATCCATTTGGCTGGAGCTAAATCTGATGAAAAAGATAGCTATAATATTAATGTAAACGGTGCTAAAAACCTAATTAAGGCAGGTAAATCAAATAAAATTAAAAGAATTGTAAATATTAGCACTGAATCTGTTTATCTTGTTGAAAAGGGAGCATATGCTAAAACAAAACTTGAAGCTGACGAACTTTTTAATAAATCTGGATTAGATGTTATTACTTTAAGACCTAGTGTTGTTTATGGAGATTTAAAAAATGGAGTTTTTGGTTCACTTGTTAAATTTGCTTCTTTACCTGTAACTCCTGTAATTGGATTTGGTAAATATAAATTTAGACCCATATATATTGAAGATTTGGCTAAAAGTATTGAAATTTCAATCAGTCATAAAAGTTTACCTGAAAAAATATATGATGTTGGAAGTAGAGAAGGAATATCTATGAATGATTTAATTAAGAAAATTTCTAAAGAAATATTGAAAAAAAAGCCAAGAATATTACATTTACCTGTTTCAATAGGTTATGGTATACATAAAACTCTTTCATTAGTTTCTAATAAGCCCATAATTAGTGAAAGCAATATTCTAGGTTCGACTCAGGAGATTAAATCTGATAGTTCTAAATATTTTAGAGATTTTTTTATTCCTAGAGATATTAACTTAGGATTTAAAGAAATTATCTCTAAAAGGGATAATTTGGCAGAAGAATTTGAAGTTTTATCTAGATATATTTTATCGAGTTGTGATTCTTCTTATTTACCTATGAAGGAAGATATCGAAAAATATTCTAAAGCTTTGAAAATTAGAAATATAAATAAAAAAAGATTTTCTGAAGTTCTTTATAATTATCCTTTTTTAATTGGAGGATTGGATGCAATTTCTAGAATTTTATATCCTAAAGGCAGTTTTCAAAAAAAATTGAATATTGTGGCAATATTAATTGAATGTCATCCTGTAAGTGCTAAATGGCTATTACCTAAAGAAAGAAGTTTTATTTCATTAGTTTGGAGAAGTTCATTATTAATATTGAGAAGTATAATTAAATTTTTATTAGGAATTCTTTTGTTATTAGTTCCTAATTTTGTTGAAAAAAATGCCAAATAAATTTGATGTAATTATCATTGGAAGTGGGCCTGCGGGAGCCCATTCGGCTTTACCCTTGGTTAAAAAAGGTTTCAAAGTTGCAATGATAGATGTTGGAAATATAAATTTAAAACCTATTGAATTAAAATTTGGAGAAAGTTTTGAAGAAATACGAAAAAATAGGATTGATCAGACAGACTTATTTTTGGGAGAAGATCTAAGTGCAATCCCTCAATTTGATAATGAAAATAGTCATAGCGATGCAATGACTAGTGGAAATAAAAAGTATATTTCTAAGGATTCTGAAAAACTACTGCCAATCCTTTCTAAGGAAATGAATATTACTCAAAGCTTAGCTAAAGGTGGATTAAGTGAAACTTGGGGTGCAGTTTGTGACATATTTGACGATGAGGAATTAGAGGCTTTAGGAATTCCAAAAAAAAATATGAAGAAACATTATCAAGAAGTTATTAATGAGATAGGAATTTCTGGTAAACATGAAGGATATGAAACGTTTACTCCTTTGAAAATTGATAGCAATGCTAGGCGGATTTTAAAAAAATATGAAAATAAAGTTAAATTTAAAGAAAAAAATTTTATTTTGAAGCAACCATTATTGGCATTATTAAGTGAAAATATGGGGAAAAGAAAGGCTTGCCAATATAAAGATAATGAATTTTGGATGAATCAAGGAGATTCGATTTATAGAGCCAGATTTAGTGTTGAAGAAATGGAGAAAAAGAAGAATTTTAAGTATTTTCCAGATAATTTAGTTTTAAAATTTAAGGAAACTAATTCAGGAATTGAAATTTTTACCAAAAATATAAGCGAGAATATTGAAAAGAAATACTCTGCTAAATATTTGATTTTTGCTTCAGGTTCCGTTAATACTGTTAAAATTTTATTAAAAAGCTTTAATTTATATGATTTGCCTATTCCGTTTATTACTAAAACTCATTATTTAATTCCAAGTTTGCAATTATCTAGCCTAGGTCATAAAGGGGACGTATATAGACATAGTTTATGTCAATTAGCATTTCAAGATAATCGGAAAAATAACAAATTAGGAAGCTCATTTTCTCAAATATATAGCTATAAATCTCTTTTATTGTATAAATTATTGGAACAAACTCCCTTACCTATGCCTGAAGCCATGTCCCTTATTTCCATTTTTGCCCCCTCATTTATTATAGTTGACACTAGATTTCCATCTTTTTTGACTTTAGAAAATAGGATTGTTTTAAAGAAATCTAATTCTCAAGATATTATTGAAATTTTAAATGAACCTAAAAATAAAAAATATTCTAAATATTTTAAAGAAATTAAAAAATTTCTATTTAGATTGGGTTTAATTCCTATTAAAGTTGTTGAGACTCCTTTAGGTTCAACAGCCCATTATGCAGGAGGAGCTTCATTTTTAGATAAAAATCATCCTCTGGGATGTGAGCAAAATGGGCGATTAATGAGAAGTAAGAGGGTTTATATTGCAGATGCTTCAACTTGGAGGGCATTACCTGCAAAGCCATTAGGACTTACTATTATGGCTAATGCCAATAGAATAGCTAATGAGCTATCGAAGAAGATTAAAAAATAGTATATTCTTGAGGTTAAATAAGTTTATATAAGCTGTTTCGTGAAATTGATTGATGACTTCCGTATCAATAATTACTCCTGCATTAAATGAAGAAGAAGGCATATTTGAAACAATTAAATGTATGCCTGTAAAGCAATTAGAAGCCCTAGGTTATGAAGTAGAGGTTTTAGTTGTAGATGGAGGCAGTAAAGATAAAACTGTAGAAATTGCTAGAAAAGCAGGTGCAAGAGTAATTTCTGGACCAAGAGGATATGGGCGCCAGTATAGGTTTGGATTTGCTCATGCCAAGGGAGAGGTTATAGTTACAGGAGATTCTGACGGAACTTATCCATTTGAAGATTCGGTTTATTATATAAAATATCTTGAAAAACATAAATATGAATTTATTAATGTAAATAGATTCGCACGTATGGAATCAGGAGCAATGCATTTATCTAACAAAATAGGTAATTTTGGATTAACTTTCTTTACAGATCTACTTTTCGGATTAAGATTAAAAGATTCTCAAAGTGGAATGTGGATATTTAAAAAAAGCATTTTGAAAAAACTAAAATTGGTTGGTACAGGAATGCCTTTGAGTCAAGAACTAAAAATTGAAGCATTTAGAAAAGTTAGAAGTATAGAATTGGGTGGGAGGTATAAGAAAAGATTGGGAGACACTAAATTATTAAGAATAAAAGATGGATTCGGTAATTTGTGGGCATTATTTGAAAAAAGATTTAGGCAATAATATTTTCCTCTTTTCCTAATAGGTAAAGAGGGTATAATGGACTTAATACTGCCAATATTAATGCCAATATGACTACCCAATGAGCTATCTTATCTAAGGCCGAATCTAATGAGCTATAAGTAGTATAATAATCGAATTCTTGAGAAGGTTCAGGATAACCTATATAATAAGCAAACCAGTTTTTAGGAAGATCTGCTATATTGAACACTGAATTTTTTAGAGTGAATGTTGAATGATAAACATTTAGAGCATCAACCTTGTTATTTGAAGAGATTATTGGATAATATGATTGTTTTCTATTTGGTTCTTGTATTGTTTTTATCAAACTTCCTTGGTTTTGGAATGCTAATGCAAAATCATCCATAGTTTTATTTAATTCTGGCTGACCATTTATTGTACCCCAACCACAATCATCATAAACACATTCAATATAATATACATTTACCTGGACTGTATTGTTTCCAGGCAATTTATCTTGATTGTTAATTACATTGAGAAATTCAGCAGCATCTAAATATCTTCTATTTTGAAACATCCAATTCATTTGTCCTCTATAAATTCGACTATCTACTACTACTAATGCATCTTGAGGAATATTTTTATCTTTGAAATCTATCATTCCCCCAATATAGCTTTTTCCATATATTGGATGGGCGGTTCCTCCAGTAGGCATTCCTAAGAAAATTAAAGAATAAATTAAGATTATTGAAGCAATTATATAAATTGAATCTTTATTATTGATTTTAGGAATTCTTTTAGAGACTTCATTTAATAGATTTGCTGCTAAAGGGATTAATAGTGCTTCTAAAAATAAATAGTGTTTAGGTAATAGAATAATTGAACCTAGAAATGGAAGTGCAAATAATATGGACAAAATGAAAAATGTTCCATAATTGTTTTTGAATTTTTTCATCCATACTAATAAAAATCCAATTAGGCCTAAAAATAAAATTAGGGGATTGGTGAGATAGATGAACTTGAAAGTTAAGATAAATAATGGAGAATGATCATCGCCTCCATGTTTAATTGAATTGCCTAAGAAAAATCCTCTCCAATCATTATTTTCTCCATAAATTGGATCGAATCCGTAAAACTTTTCGGAAATTGGATTATTTTCATCAAAGTGTTGTGAAAATTGTAAGTCCATGAATCCCTTATCTTTGTATAACAAATAATTGTGAGTTAAAGCTGGAAGTGAAAAGATTAAGACTATTAAACAGAAAATAAATATTTTTTCGAATTTATTTCTAGAGAATATTGGCGAGTTATTCTTTTTCCAGTAATAAACGGCGTATAAGAATAGTGAAGGAATAAATAAGACTGGATAAACTTTAGTATAAATTGCTAACCCGAAGAAGATTCCTGAAATAATATATAACATAGGATTCTCTGATTTTAAAGCCCTTATGAATACGAACATCCCTGTTATTACGAAAAACATAGCCATAACATCCATTTCAGCCATTGTGCTATTAATGTGGAATGTTGCTATACTTAATAAAAAGGCTGAAATTAGGGCTACTCTCTTTGAAAAAAATTCCTTTGTTAAAAAATAAATTGAAATTATTGTAGCCGTTCCGAAAAAGATTGCAGCAAATCTTGATGCTAATTGGGTGGTGCCTAAAATTTTATAGATGATACTTGTAAATGCAAACCATAATCCTGAAGATTGGTCATAAGTTTCTAATCTTCCAGCAGAAATGAAATTAATTGCGTGAGTTACGAAATGCATATCATCTGCTTGTACTGAAAGATTGATTGCAGCCATAATCCTTAAGATAAGGCCTAAAATTACGAATCCTGCTAGAAAATAGGTGGTTTTACTTAAAGAAAACAATTTGTCTATGAAATTGTCTAGCACTTTTGAAGATTCTTCCATGAGATTATTTGGAAATGGGGTATAAATAAGTATTGCTAGTTGTCTTTCTGTAGTATCCGATAATTATTTCCTCTCGATAGATTAAATGGATTCTTCATTTTTAGTCTTTTCTCCTTTTTCTTATAAATGCTTGTTCTGGAGTTTCTAGAACATCGAAGTTTAAACTTCTATGCGGTTTAATGCAGTTATACCAATTCAAAAATTCTTCAAGGGTTTTGAAAGCTTTTCTGTGAGATTCATAACAATCCCACCATTTCTCTATCTTTCCATTTGATTGCGGATGTTTAATTCTACATTTTATGTGCTGTATCTCATGCAGTTTCAGGAACTTCTGAAACTGTGAATAACCATCCATATTATTCATAAATTGAGTTCCTCTATCTGAAATAACTTGTTTAATCTTTCCATATTTCATTGCAATTTCCATACCTTCAATTGAAGCTTTTGTCGTCGGAGAATTGCATTCTATTGTTGCAATTACTTTTCTGCTTGTATCATCAATCACTGCAAAAACCCAAACCTTTCCAGTATAATGCCAGTCAATATGCACGGTAGTTAAGCTGTGCATTCGCTCATAACGGATCCAATCTTTTTTACGCACATCTTTCTTATCTTTTTTCTCAGCATATCCAAGCTCAAGAAGTATTGCATGAATTCTATAATGGCTCATGTGGATTTTTTCATCTCTTTCTATCAATCTCTCCAGAGTGTCCGCTGACACCCTGTATTTTTCATAAAATCTCTTTACAAGTTCCGTTTCCCATTTTTCTATTGGCATCATAGGTCTTCCAACTCCCTTTCCAATGACTGGAATATCTCCAGTCATTAAATATTCTTTTCATACTTCATCAACCCTCCTGACTGATATTTTGGCTTTTTCCTCGCCTGATAGCTTGTTTTACCCTCAGTCTTTGCTCTGAGTGTATCTATCAGGCTTTTTCTAGTGAATTTCATAGGATGATTAATATCATCCTTGAGAACTAATTTTCGGATAACACAGCTAGTTATCTTTCGCAAGACATAAAAAGCGATTTTACTCTTCGGATATATGGAAAAAACTGAAGACAATAATGAAATTGGCGTTGATTTGAGATTCATAGTCAAATCTTCATTTGTATTCTTTCTGGGCATCTTGTTGATGAAAATAATTAGCTATGTATATAGAATAATTATTGCTAGAGAGTTTGGGCCTGAAAATTATGGGTTATTCTCTATAGGTTTAATGATTGCTGGATGGTTTATGTCTCTTTCAGCTTTTGGACTAAATGAGGGTCTTAATAGATACCTGCCTAGATTTAGAGGAGATAAGAACATACAAAAAATAAGACATGTCTTTAAATTTAGCATACTGTTTTTAATAATTACTAGCTCAATTGCGGGAATCACATTATTTTCTTTTGCAGAAATAATTGCGACTGATATTTTCGATAATGTAAATTTAATAATTTTTCTGAAATTTTTTAGCCTATTGGTTCCATTGGTGGTTGTTACCCATCCCTTCTTGGCATTGATTAGATCTTATGAAAAAATACAAGTTTATTCTTTTATTTTTAATATTTTACAAAGTATTGTTAAAATATCTTTTCTCTTTGCTTTTATTTTAATCGGATGGAATAGTGAAGCGATTATATTTTCATATTTATTAGGTGCGTTTAGTGTATTTTTAGCATCCTATCTTTATTGTAAATATAAACTTCCACAAGCTTTTAACAAAGCAACTCTAGAAAGAAAAGAAAAGAAAATCTTGAACAGAGAATTTTTATCATATTCTTGGCCATTATTGTTCTCATCCGTGGTCGCCACAATGTTCTATTGGGTAGACACTTTTCTACTAGGTTATTTTAGAGGAGTTATTGAAGTCGGAGTTTATAATGCAGCATTACCAATTGCATTATTATTAAGCATGGTCCCAGAACTGTTTATACTACCTCTTTTTCCAATAATTAATAGAGAATATGCTAATAAGAGAGTCCATGTTATTAAGGATATTAGTCGGCAGGTGGGTAAATGGATTTTAGTTTTAAATCTACCTGTATTTATTATCCTAATTCTTTTTCCAGGAGCAGTTATAAATATTATATTTGGTTCTGAATATCTTTTGGCCTCTAATGCGTTAAGAATATTGTCTGTGGGTATGCTCTTTTCTTCAGTATTTTTATTATCTCAACAACTTATTTCTATGTTGGGTAAATCAAGATTTTTCCCATATAATATTATTTTTGCAATAATTCTTAATATAATTCTTAACTATAAGTTCATACCTCTAGATAGTGTCTTTGGAATTGATAACTCGGGAGGATTGGTAGGTGCAGCTATGGCTACATTGATTTCTACATTTTTCTTAAATTTATTATTTATTATTCAAGCTAAAAAATATCTAGATATAATTCCATTGGATGGCAAGGCAGGTAGGATAATTGTAGTTGCAATAATCTCTGCAATATTTCTTTATTTCTTAAAGTCAACGATTATAAATGGGGGAATTATTTCATTATTTTTAGTTGCTTTTTTGTTCTTAGTGATTTATATCTCTTTAATATTTGTTATGAAATGCCTCGATGAAGAAGATTTTATGATTTTGAAAGCTATGAGGGATAAGTTTTTAAGGAAAGATTATTAGTTGTCTTAGTAAGAAAATGATCATAAATAAAAACAATATTTATACATACTATAAGATAATATTAGAGACTAGGGATAGACTTGAAATTATTAAATATATTTTGAAGAGAATTATAGGAATAAGGGCTAAATTTGATAAAGATGTAATACTAAAACAAGGAGATTCCTTTTTCAATTGCGGGAGGATAATGGAAAATTGTACTGTTGCTTGCTCTCAGTTTGAACAAGAGATGGCTAGTGAATTGAAAAATTTGGAAGAGGGAACTTATATTGATGTAGGAGCACATATAGGAAAACATACTGTGGAGATATCTAAGTCTTTGAAAGGAAAGGGCCAAGTTATTAGTGTTGAAGCAGATCCGAGTACTGCTGAACTATTAAAGAAAAATATTCAAATGAATAATCTGAAGAATGTAAAGATATTTAATTTAGTGTGTGTGGATAAAAAGGGGGAAGTTTATTTCCATAAAAGTGATCTTCACCCAGCCACAAATTCATTAGATGAAATTAAAAATTCCCATAAACTAAAACTTAAGTCAGATACTTTAGATAATTTAGTTGGAGATAAAAAAGATGTGAAATTAATTAAGATTGATGTTGAAGGTGCAGAGGAGAAAGTTTTGAGAGGTGCCATTAAAATTCTTAAGAATAATCTCCCTAAAATCATTTTTGAAGCATGGGATAATAAGAATCTTTTGAAAGTTAAATCGGTTTTGGATCCGTTAGGATATAAAATAAGAAAAATTGATGAATACAACTATTTGGCTTCTAAAATTTAATTTATCTTAATTCCTAATCAGTTAATTTCAGTAGTGGGAAAAACTAAATTAATTTTGAGTAATATTGTTATTGCATTAGTAGTTAATATTATTTTGAATTTTGTATTTATTCCTATGAATCAAATTGGATTCATTGAAAATGAATTAGGAATAAATGGTGCTGCCTTAGCTACTGTAATTTCTATGAGTTTATTCAATTTAATGATAATCTTACAATCTAAACATTTCTTAGGAGTATTTCCATTTAGGAGAAAAATGATTACTATTGGTATTGTTTCTTTAATACCTATTATTATCATGAGTTATTTTAAGAGATTTATGGAAGTCAATATGATTAATATGATTCTATTATTGAGTTTATTTTTCCTAACTTATGGTGCATTAGTATTGATTAGTAAAGGGTTGGATAAAAATGATTTGGAAGTTATATTCTCAGGTATGAAAAAGTTCAAGAAAAATTTATGATTTTAATACTTTTTTCGAAAAGATAATTCCCCATCGCCAAATATATAATAATCCGAATTATACTCTTTTGTAACTATTTGGGACCTTAATGTGAAATTTTAATATATGTTCCTAATGGCGGACTTGAACATGCCTTCTTGCATGCATTTGTTAGGAAAAGATGAGCTTGTTCCAATTTATCATACTTACACAAGAAGATTGGTAATGTATATTGAAACAGCATATCCTGCATTTTTTATGAATCCTTGTGAAATAACTAAAAAAATAAGAGGTAAAAGAGTTCTAGTTGTAGATTATTATTTTTCATTAGGAAAAACAAGGAAATCTATTGATGTATTTTTAGATCCCTTGAAATCATAGATTATCGAGTATCGCGTAGTTATTAGAAAATGAATATTCTAATTTTTTATAACCATTAAAACTAATACTTTTGCAGATATTTCTTCTATATATTGTGTGTGCTTTGCTTTTTCCCAAGATATTTGTTTCCATCTTCCGAATAATCCTCTTTTGAAAAAATAAGCTTCAGAGGTTAGTTGCTTTTTTTCGATAATTTTATCTAAAAATGGATTATATCCTAATGGAACAGTCATTATTATTTGCCCCTCTTTATTGAGATGTTTTTTTAAATTTTCAACTGCACGAATGATTTTAGTTTCATCTTTAATTTTTTCATCCCAACCGACATGTTCCATTGTTGAAATGCTTATAATTAAGTCATATTTCTTTTGTAATTTGAAATCTAGTGCATCTTGATTAATTATTCCTTTGCCTTTTTCATATTTGTCGATTACTTCGTGCTTGAAAGGATGATAATAATTCATTACATTGCCTATTTCTAAAATGGATTTCTTGTTTTTTAAATGTGTAACTATTTCTTGATTTACTAAGGGTATTTCTATTGCTCTTTCATTAACCCATGTATGATTATAACTGCCGTAGAAATATTTGTAAACTTTTTTATTAAAATAGAACTTATTAGATTTAATAAAATTTACAAAATATCCTGAAAAAATGCACCAGATTAATAATAAATATTTTAATCCTAAGTCTTTCTGGCCCTTGATTAATTGATTAAAAATATATCTGAATTTTTTTCCTTTAGCAATCATCTTAATCCCATCGCCTTCAATAATCCATTTACATGATTTTCAGTCGAAAATATTTTACTTTTTTCTTCACAATTCTTTCTCATTTTTAATGCTTTTTTTGAATCAAGATATTTAACTGCTTTGATTATCTCTTCTGGAGATGAATTGGGAATTAAAACTCCAGTTTTTGTAACTTCCATTTGAGATTTTTTATTATCTAAGTTTACTGAAATTGTAGGTTTTCCCGAAGCTATTCCTTCTATTAAGTTCATACTGAAATCTTCTCCTTCTGCTGCTGAAATTGTTGCAATGCATTTTCCATTTAATTCTCTTAAGACTTTTTCATCAGTGAAACCGAAAAGCTTTATGTTTTTGTGACCTTTAGCTAATTCTTTAATTTTTTCTGAATTTGGTCCTGCACCACTTTGATATAATCTTTTATCAGGCATTTTTTGAAATGCTTTTATTACTCTATCTACATTTTTATCATCAGAATGTCTTGCTGCATTTAGATAATATTTTCCATTTGAAATATATTTATATTGGTGTATGTCTACTGGTTGATAAAGTAAAGGGATTTTTCTCCCAGGATATGCTCTTTCAATGGCAGGTTTTACTAACTCCCCAACAATTCTTATTTGATCTATTCCTTTGATATCGCGTTTATCAATTATTTTTAAAATTCTTAGATAAATGTGCATCAAAATTCTTTTTATGAATTTACCTTGATGAAGATAATCTGTGTTTTTATCTGCTCCCTTGCCTTCTGAGCCATATAGATAAGCTAAGGGTCTTGTAGACCACCATACATTTGGATGATGATTTTTTCCGGCAGATAATGAATGGGATCCATAGAAAATATATCCATCGTATCCTTTTAATTTGAAATTCTTAAATTTTCTTCTTAAATAAAGAGTGTTTATTATTGGAGGAAGTCGTTCATTTTTGAAGGATTTAACTTTAAGAGATTTAAATTCTTCAAAGGTTTTTTTAGGATTATAAATTCCTGCATAAATATCTACTTGAACTCCTCTTTTTTTTAACTCTTGAACTAGAAGAAGTATGCTTTTTTCAATACCTCCGAAGAAATAAAGGAATTCTGTGATTATGGCTATCTTTTTGGCTTGTTTTAACATTATTATATGTTTTGTAGATTGTTTTTAAAGATTCCCTTGATTTTTCTCTGATTGTGAGTGATCACAATAAAGCTTATAAATGGAGTTTTTTAGAGAATTTTATGTTAGTTCAGAGAGAATTAAGTGTAGTTAGGAGAATAGATCCAAGATCTAAATTTTTAGATGTATTGAGTAATAGTGTGAATCCGTGTGTTGATGTTGTACTTTATAGAGATTCTGAGTCTAAACAACCTATAGATAGACAAGTTTTAATGGTAGAAAGAAATGAAGAGCCTGCTAAGGGTTTATTTTGGCCTCCTGGAGGCAGATGGTTGAAAAATGAAAATCTTCCTGATTGTGCTAGAAGAAAAGTAAGAGAAGAATGTGGTATTGAGAATATAGAGATTCTTAGACAAATAGGTGCAATTCCATTTAGTTCTAATATGTGCTCACAAGAAGGCGTGACTGAGGGTTACCATGCCGTTGGAATTGATTATCTTGCTAGACTCATTCCAGGAGAGCATAAAGTACAAATTGATCATACTAGTAAAGGATATAATTGGATGGGATTCCAAGATATTGAAAGAGTAAATCCTCAAGGATTACATCCTTATTTATTTGATATGTTTAATAGGTCTGAAGTTTTTGGAAGAAACTTTGAAAAATTTAATTCTTATTATGGACAACCTGAAATTATTATTTAAAGTAATACAATAGTATTTATATAATTTAAATTCATTAAGATTTTATGGATACTGCAGTGATTCTTGCTGGAGGTTTTGGAACTAGATTAAGACCATTAACTGCGATTATGCCTAAGCCATTGCTCCCTGTGGCTGGAAAGCCAGTATTACAATGGAGTTTAGATTTATTATCTAAATATGGATTTAAGAAAGCAATATTGACTATTAGTTATAAGGCAGATTTAATTCAAAAATATTTTGGTAATAGATATAAGGATATTGAAATTGTGTATTTTGTTGAAGAAGAGCCATTGGGAAATGCAGGGGCATTTAACTTTCTTAAAGAGCATTTGAAGAATACTTTTCTAGAGTTGCATGGAGATGTCTTAATGGAATTAGATATAGAAAAAATGTATGAATTGCATAAAAGAAAGAATGCACTCGCTACATTGGCTTTAAAATCTTGGGGATTTGAAGATAGTAGTTCTTTGAGCAGGGCAATAGTTAATGAAGATATGATTTCTGAATTTCAATATAAACCTAAAAAAGAAGATGCTAAATCAGATTTAATGTTTTTAGGAGCTGCTTTGATTGAGCCTAAAACTCTTTATTTAATTAAGGATAAGAAAGTGGCTGATGTTGATAAAGACTTATATGAGCCAATTATTGCTCAAGGGAAAATGGGAGGATATGTTTCATTAGGAGATATAGAAAATACCGATACAATCGAAAGATATTCTAAAGCTAATGCGTTATGGAATAATCCTATTGCGAAAGAGATTTTAGAAAAGAATTAACTTCTTTCCAAGAGTGTGCTCTATGTATTCTATTAAGATCTACTTGATTCCAAGGTTTGTCTATAATTATTACTTCTATTCCCTTTTCTAAACAGGGCTTAGCATAATTTATATCATCTTCAATAATCACGTTTATACCTAATTCTTCACAAATTTCAGCTTTTGTTTTTCCTTGACTATGATGATAATCTCCTGAAAAGAATAATTTGACATTTACATCTGATAAATATTTATTAAGCCAGTAGAGGGTTTTTTCCTTAAATTGACTTGGACGCCCAGTTATGATTACTATCTCATTATCCTTAGATATTTCTTTTAAAAATTCTATTGCTCCATTTATGGGTTCTGCGTTTTCGAATGTAGAAGAACTATCATGAAATTCTTTCATTAATGAAATGGCTTCATTTTTGGTGCATCCCCAAAATGATCTTAAATCTGTGGAATTAATATCCTCTCTTGTTCTAGATAACTCATATTTTTGGTTATGAAAATTTAAAAAAGTATCTACTGTGTTGACAATAACATCATCGAAATCTATGGCAATTTTCATTTTAATTTTTACTCATATCATAGTCAATCATTTCATTGACTAAAGACTCAAAAGTATATTGTGGTTGCCAGTTTAATTCTTTTCTTGCTTTTGCTGGATTTCCTAGCATCACTTTTAGTTCTACTGGTCTAAAAAATTGAGGATTAATATTTATGTAAACTTTTCCAGTTTCTAAATCGTATCCTTCTTCATTTAAGCCTTGTCCTCTCCAAGCCAATTTTTTTCCTAAATGTTTAAATGCTAATTCTATAAATTCTCTTATTGTGTGTGCTTTTCCTGTTGAAATTATGTAATCGCCAGGTTTTTCTGCTTGTAAGGACTTGTAAATTGCATAAGCAGTATCTTTTGCGTGGCCCCAATCCCTTTTAGAATTTATGTTTCCTAAACTAACTACTTCTTGTTTTCCTTTAATTATGTCTGCTATTCCCTTAACAATTTTTTTAGTAACAAATGCATCTCCCCTTCTTGGAGATTCTGAATTAAAGATTATTCCGTTTACAAAAAAAGAATTATTTGCTTCCCTATATATCTTTATTGTCCAGTATGCAGTGAATTTTGCTATTCCATACGGATTTCTTGGAATAAATGGAGTTTCCTCAGTTACTGGGTAATCATATGTTCCTCCGTAGAGTTCTGCACTTGAAGCCTGAAATACTTTGCAATTATTATTTAATTTTTTAACAGTTTCACAAATTCTTAATATAGCTAATGCATTTGTTTGAAAAGTTTCTTCAGCTATGTCGAAAGATATCTGAGAATTAGATTGTGCTGCTAAATTGTAAATTTCATCAGGTTTAATTTGTTCTATTAACTTTTGTAATGAATTTAAATCTTTAATATCTGATGAATGAAAAATTATTTTTTTCTGAGATTCCTCTGGAATTTGAGAATTTAATTTATTTCTAGAAAGACCATGAACTTTGTATCCTTGTTCAAGAAGAATTTCTGCTAGATAACTCCCTATTTGGCCAGTAATGCCCGTTATTAATGCTTTTTTAGTCATATTAGATTAGGCGATTTAAGGTCATGATCCATCATTTCTTTTACTAATGCTTCAAAAGTATATTGTGGTTCCCACCCTAATTGAGTTCTAGCTTTTGTTGAATCTCCTATTAAAGTGTTTACTTCTGAAGGTCTGAAATATATTGGATCTACTACAATATAAACCTTTCCTGTGTTTTTGTCATAACCTTCTTCATTTAATCCTTGTCCCCTCCAAGAAATTTCTATTCCTGCATGTTTAAATGCTTCTTCAGCAAATTCTCTAATTGAATGTGCTTTACCTGTCGCGATTACGAAATCGTCTGGCTTTTCTGTTTGAAGAATTTTCCACATAGCTAAAGCAGTGTCTCTTGCGTGGCCCCAATCCCTTTTAGCGTTCAAATTTCCTAATGAAATAAATTCTCTTTTTCCTTTCATTATTTCTGCAATTCCTAGAGTTATCTTTCTAGTTACAAAATTTTCACCTCTTCTTGGAGATTCTGTGTTAAATACAATTCCATTTGAACAGAACATATTATAGGATTCTCTATAATTCCTCATTATCCAATAAGCATATAATTTTGCAACACCATATGGGCTCTTTGGCACAAAAGGAGTTTCTTCAGTTACTGGATGTTCATAAATTCCACCATAGAGCTCAGAAGTTGAAGCTTGGTAAATCTTACATTCTTTTTTTAGTTTTCTTATTGCTTCACAAATTCTTAAAGTTCCTAAAGCATTGACATCTGAAGTATAATCTGGAAGTCTAAATGAAATCCATACATGAGACTGTGCTGCTAAATTGTATACTTCATCTGGTTGAACTTCATGAATTATATTTTCAATAGAGCTCATATCGGTTAAATCTGCATAGATTAAGTGTATTCCTTTAATATTTTCAACTCTTTCTCTAGCATTAACCATTGAAGTTCTTCTAATAGTGCCATATACTTCATATCCCTTACTTAATAGTATTTCAGCTAGATAACTGCCTATTTGACCAGTAATTCCTGTTATTAGTGCTTTTTTAGTTTGTTGCAAACGCATTCACAATTCCTCCAGAGTTTATTACTTCAAAATTGGGTAATGGGAATATAAACTTTCCCCCTGAGTTCAAATACTCCTTTTCTCTTTTTAAAAATTCCTCTTTGAAGTGCCAAGGCAAAACTATAAAATTATCAGGTTTTGCATTTCTAGACTCTTCTTCTGAAATTATAGGTATATTTGTTGCAGGAGTTCTTCTTCCAAACTTTTCAGGGTTTCTTTCAGCAGCTGCAGAGATTAAATCAGTGTTTAATTTTAGATATTGTAATAAAGTGTTTCCCTTTGTTGAAGCGCCATAAACATGAGTTGTCTTTCCTAAACTCTTTTGATTTTGTAAGAAGTTAGTTATTTTTACTTTTATTTCTTCAACTTTTTCTTTGAAATCCTCATAAGGATACATTCGGTCTAATCCTGCTTCATTTTCTTGTTTGGTTATTTTTTGAAGTTTGTCTATATTGGATACATAAGGTCCATTTTCATGACAAACAGTTATTCTAAAACTTCCTCCATTAATATTGTTAAAACTAACATCAACTATTCTTAATCCTAAACGAGAAACCATCCACTCTATTTGTTTTAAAGCATAATATTCTAAATGTTCATGACAAACAGTATCGAATGAATTTTGAAATAACATTAATGGCATGTAGCTTTGTTCTAAAATCCATAAACCTTCATAATCGAGTGATTCTTTTATATCTTTTACAAATGAAATTGGATTTGGTAAATCGTAAAACATTGCTATGGAGGTTATTATTTTTGCTTTTTTGGGAGACATTCTTCTGAAATTAGAATAATTAAAATAATCTGGGCAAAGCATTATTTCATTTGAATAAAATTGTTGGAATTGTTTTCCAGTAGGATCCATTCCTAATTTTAATAGTTCATTTAATGAATATGATTTTAATAAGGTGGCATCGTTACTACCTATATCTAGAACGAGATCATTTTTTAGTAGCTTTTTTCTGTATTCTACTTCTTTTACTAAATTTTGTAAATGAGTAATCATTGTTGCGTTTAAGCCAGAACGATAGCCATAATGGTTGAAGTAGAGTTCATCTGGGGAAACTGTATGCTTTAATTGAACTAAGCCACAATTACTTGATTTTTTGGAGTCATCACATTTTACTAATACTAAGGGTGCTTTTGGAGGATCTGGCTCATTTGCAGAAGGAAACCTATTAGCTAGAGAGTGCTCTCCTAAGTCTAGGATTGAGATTAATTCTTGATTTCCACAAATTCTGCATTTAGTTATTGTTTCTACATCCATTCTTTTTGTAAATGACGCCTAATAATTTAGCTTGAAATTCATTTATAAAAATATGTATAGTAGCGTAGGGGGCACCCCTAACGCATCACCCCGACGAATGTTGGCAATACCTCTGACGCATCACCCCGACGAATGTTGGCAATACCTCTGACGCATTACCCCAGACGAATGTTGACAATACCTCTGACGCATCACCCCAGACGAATGTTGGCAATACCTCTGACGCATCACCTCAACCAGATGTATTGGATACCTCTAATGAATTATCCAGACTAGTTGTATTGGATACCTCTAATGAATTACATCTATTGTAAAATTGATTAAAAGGAATTATCTTACATTTAAACTAAGAAATGTTCTTCTAAATAATCCTTGAATTGTGCCGAAATATCTTGCAGTTATGAATAAGAGCATCCAAGGGAAAAAGAGTGAGAATTTATTTAATTCTCTACATTTTTTAAGAGAGAGTATTGGGATAATTAGAGGAAATAAGATAAATAATCCTGCTGGAGCTATTGCTCTTACTATCTTATATTTTAGAGGTCCTTTTTCTAAGGAGGCACCAATCCATTTACTATGTTTAAATACTCCTTTGAAAGTTGGAGGAGTTTTATGATAACATTTTACATCTTTTAAAATGTCAAACCTTATACCATATTTTAATAAGAAAGTTCTATCATCTGCATAACCATATTTCTTATCGAAACCTCCTAATGCGAGAAAGTCCTTTTTTCTTATTCCTCTAACTGTGGCACTATTTTTTCCTTCTAATTGGGCAGTTCTTACTACCTTGCCCCAACATTCTTGCATTTTTGTTTTATGAATATTGTATTGTATTGATTCTATTGTTCCTAATGTGGAATTATTGATAATTGGAAGAGTTAATTTTTCAACATAATCTGGAAATAAAACCATATCTGCATCTATAAGGACTAAAATTTCGCCATTGGATTTTTTTGCTCCTAGATTTCTAGCTATTCCTGGACCTTGATGATTTTGTTTGAAAACTATTACCTTTTTGTATTTTTTTAATATTTCTAGAGTTTTGTCTGTGGATCCATCATCTACTACGATTGTTTCTATTTTCTTATAGGTTTGTTTTTCTATGCTTTTTATACATTCTTCAATATCTTTTTCTTCGTTATATGTGGGAATAATTATTGAAATTAGTGGATTTTTAGTTTTTATCTTAGTTTTTATAAAATTTTTGGGAAGTGACATGTTGGCTTAAGAGGATATAGATTTTTAAACATTCTGAAACATCAGAAATCATATGAAGAAAATTAGACTTGGAGAGTTATTAGATATTGGAAAAAGTTATTTTAAATCTGAGAAAAAATTAGACAATAAAATGGATTTATTTTTTAAGAATCAGTTTAGAGGCGATTTTATATTTACTAATCGAGGTATGACTGCAATACAGGCACTTATAGAAGATTTTAATCTTGAAAATAGTGAAATTATAATTCCTAATTTTATATGCTCTGATGTTTTTAGCAATTTATTTAAGCATAATAATATAATTCCTAAAATTGTAGATTGTGAAAAAGATAGTTTTAAGATTTCATTGAAAGAAGTTAAGAAAAAGATAACTAATAAAACTAAAGCGATAATGATTGTTCATACTCTTGGAATAGCTAATAATCCTGAGGAATTTGCTAAGTTTTGCAAAAAAAGAGGATTAATTTTGATAGAAAATTGTGCTCATTGTTTTCATACTAAATATAAAAAAGAATACTTGGGCTCATTTGGAGATGCATCAATATTTAGTTTTAGATCTAAAGAAGTAAGGTCTTTTGTTGGTGGAATGTATCTTAATAATCGAAGAAAAATAAGTGAAAAAGTTAGAAATAAATTGGATAAATTTAGGTATAAGAGAGAAGATTTAATTAGAGCGATTAATATTTTTAAAATTTCTAATTTATTAAGCAAAATAAGAAGGAATGTTGCCCCTAATGCTAAATTCTCTAATGTTGGAAAAAAACATGAAATTTATCATATTCCTAAAATAGGAAAAGCATTATTTTGTTATCATATTGAAAATATGGATATTTTAAAGAAGAAGAAAATGGCTTTAAAATTGTATAATGGATTGTCAAATAAGAAAATTAAAATTTTCATTTCTGAAAAAGAAGTTAAAGAATTTTCTGCCAGAAGCTTTCCATTAATGTTAAAAAATAGAGCTGAAGTTTATGACAAATTATTGAAACTTGGACTAAACCCTGGAAAGGGATGGACACCGACATTTTCTGAAAATGAATTTGCTAAGAAAAAATGGAATTTGAGTAATACTGGAAATGCTGAGAAATATTCTAGAGAGTTATTGACTATTTCATTAGATGAAATAAATGATAAAAATATAGCTAAAATTGTGGAATTATTAGATTTTCATAAAAACAAAGAGAGATTATAAATTGTAATCTGAGTTTGGTTTCCAATTTTAAGGATGTCAAGTTATTCTATCTACTTAGGGGTAATCCATGTTCATTTAAAACGATTTAATCTAGAGATTATGTTGCATGATTCCTTAGAATCAATGCCTCTTTAAAATCGATATTTATTCTGGAGGCACATTTTGAAACAATTCTTGATGAATTGTGATTTTATCTGTTATTCTTGAGAAGCTAATTGTTTTAAAACCCAGGTTTCTAGGGAATTGAATGAAAAGAGAGATACTTGAGTTTGTTAGGAAAAATGGTTTGTCTCCGTTTAATAAGTTTAAGACTAGTGTTAAGAATGAAGGAGAAGATATCTATAAGACTAAAGATGCTAAGCTAATCCATAATAAAGTTTTGAATACTTTGAGTAAAGAGTTTCAGTTTACAGATACGAGTAATTTGTTTAATTTCTTTTCATTTAGTAATGATTTGAGTTTAATTAATCAGAGAAGGAAATTCTTTGAAGATATTAAAGGTGAGATTGGAAATTCTTTTTTAGGACAAATTAAAGTTCCTAAAAAATGGTGGAGACCTAAATATGGAATTATTGTAGTTACTGAAGATGAGAAGACATTTACTCAGCTTCAGAAGTTGGGCTGTCCTGTGAGCTTCTTGTTGTCTGAAACTTCTTTATCTTCCTTGGAAGATTATGATGTTGTTCAAGTAATAGATTGTGAAAACTTTTCAAGAGCTTTGGAGAGTTTGCCTCAAAGTGTTTTTTTAGATTCTATAGATGAGGTTTATTTGGAGAGATTTGTTCAAGATTTATCTGGATGGAAAGAAAACTTAGAAGTTTTGAAAGAGTTAAATGATGATGAAGTTAAAGAACTTGTTAATGAATTAAGTGACTTGATGTTTTTGATGAATGATGATAAAAATGATATTATTAGTATGGAGAAAGTTGAAGGTGAATTGGAAAAAATTAATACTGAAATCTCTAAGGAGATTAAGCAGTTGACTGTCTCTGGAGAATCTTTATTTTCAATGTTGAGTCAGAGTAAGATTCCTGATGAGCTTATGGAGATTATTAGAAAAGCAATTGGTAAATCAGTTATTCCTAATCATTTGTTTGTTAGAAAGATTCCTGTGTCTATTGATGATGAGGAACTTGAGAGATTGATTAAGATACAGAGTGCTAAAGAACATACTGGAGTTGCTGAAAAAATTAAGAAAAATTCTAATTTACTTAGAAAAGTTCCTGAGAAATTGCAGGAACTTTCTGATTTGATTTTGTTATTTGATTTTGTTTCTGGATTGTCTAAATATGTAGTTAAAACTCACAGTTTTCCTGAAGAAAGTGATGAATTAAGTATGAATAGTTCTGTTAATTTATTTTTAGATAATGCTCAACCTATTTCATTTAAATTAGATGGAGAAAATAGATGTTCTATATTGACTGGTGCTAATAGTGGAGGAAAGACTACTTTGTTAGAACATATTATTCAATTAATTAGTTTATTCCAGATAGGTTTGCCAGTTTCAGGAAGTATTAAGATCCCTATGTTTTCAGAAATTTATTATTTTGCTAAAAATAAGGGTTCTATGAATAAAGGAGCCTTTGAGACTTTATTAACTCAAATGTCTCAAATAAAGTCTGGAGAAAAAACTTTAATATTGGCAGATGAAATTGAATCAGTGACTGAGCCTGGAGTGGCAGGAGCTATCGTTTGTGCTAGTGCAGAGTATTTCATAAAACAAGGATGTTTCTTAGTTGTTGCAACACATTTAGGTAAGGAGATAAAATCTAGATTACCTAAAAATGCAAGAATTGACGGAATTGAAGCTAAAGGATTAGATGAAAATTTTGAATTGATTGTTAATCATAATCCTGTATTGGGAAGATTGGCTAATTCTACTCCTGAGTTAATTGTTGAGAAAATGGCTAATTCAAATAAGAATGATTATTTTACTCATTTGTATGAGTTTTTGAAGAGAAGAGATTAATTTTCCTTCAAGACAACAATATTTGTCATTCCTCTACGCTTTCTTTCTACAAAACCTTTTCCTTCTAATCTATCGATAATGCGAGTTATCTTCGCTTTTCCGAAACTAGTTTTTTCAATGATGTCTGATTGGAATATTGCTTTGTTTTCTTGAACTAGTGCGAAAACTTGTTTTTCCTCTTTCTTTAGTTCTGAAGTGTCTATTTTTTTCTTTTGGGCTTTTTCCTTTATTGTTTTAATTATTACTTCTTTTTGAGGCTTTGAAAATACTAAAATTAGACCTATAATAAATAAGATGCCTACTATTGATAAAGCAAGATAAGTCTGTTGATCAATGGTATCATACATGGGACAATATCCTTTACCGTGAGCCAAACTACAACTTGAATCAACAAAATTTGTAAGTGCGTTCTGAAACATAAAAATCATTATTACAATCAAAACAGATATTCCTAATATCATATAACCTACATTTTTGTTTTCCATAGTGTGAGAAGTTTATGGACATTTAATAAGCTTGTGATTATATTTATAAGTCTGATTTGTTCTTGCTGTGGACTTTTTCATTTTCTTAAATGTGATTGCGAAGTTCATCGTTACGACAAACAGACTTGAAACTAGTTTCACAAAAGGGTTTATATAAAATATTAATTAGCTTAAACCATGAGCTTCAAAGAATTTGTAAAAGAGCTGAATGGAGAAGGTGTTGAAGGGGAGCTAATTAAAACTATTTTTGTTTCTTTAATTACTTCCTTTTTAGTGTTATTTGTATTATATTACTTTAAGTTGAAATATGTTGAAGAATTTATACCTAAATATGGACTCTACTTATTTTTTATAATATTAAGTTATGCTTTCATTTTACCTTCGGTTAGACAAGTTAGAGCATATCAGAACTTTCCATGTATGAGTGGAATGATGATTGGAATGACAGTAGGTATGATTGCTGGATTTCTTGCTGGATTTTTTGTTGGGGCTACTAATGGAATGTTTTGGGGAAGTGTATTTGGAATGGGAATAGGTATTTTATTTGGAGTATGGAATGGAAAATGTTGTGGTGTTATGGGCATAATGGAAGGAATGATGGCAGGATTTATGGGGGGATTAATGGGTGCCATGACAGCCATAATGATGTTTAATGATAATTTGAAAGCTTTAGGGATTATTGTGTTTATTATTAGTGCAAGTATTATGATTGGATTGAATTTTATGATTTATAGTGAAAGTAAAATGTTAGACAGAAAACATAAAGATGATGAATTGTTTATTGTATTTTGGAGCTTTATTTTGACAATGATTAGTATTTGGCTAATGGTTTTTGGACCTAGGAGCGTGTTGTTCCAATGAGCGAGACTATGAAAATTAAAAAATCAACATTATATCTTTTTGGCACGATACTATTGATTTTGATTGGAGGTTATTTTATGATGCAAAATAATGAAAGTATTGATAATACTAATGTGATTAATGAGGGTAATGCGGGACAAGTGCAGAATGTAGTGATTGGAATGAAAAATTACAATTATTATCCTAATACTATAAAAGTTAAAGCAGGATTACCAGTTAGTTTGAGCTTAGATTCTAGTGTTGCTGGATGCTTTAGAGACTTTACAATAAGAGAGTTAGGTGTTAGAAAATATTTAGTAAATCCTAGTGATAAAGTGGAGTTTACTCCTACTAAACCTGGAAGATATACTTTCGCATGTAGTATGGGTATGGGTACTGGAACATTGGTGGTAGAGTGATGAACATGAAAAAAAATAATGATATTTTGATTGGAATTATTTTGGGATTAATAGTATTATTTGTGATATGTATCTTTAGTATGAGTGGATTGGGTTATGGTATGATGCATAATTCTTATTTTTATGGTTATGGGATGATGCATAATTCTTATTTTTATGGTTTTGAAATATTTAATTTAATTTTTCAAATATTGATAATAACTTTAATTATAATCTTTATAGTGTGGATAATTAATTATATGAAAGGGGGAAAATAGAGATGAAAAAATTAAAATTAGTGATTGAAGGGATGCATTGTGCATCATGTGCATCTAATATAGAAAGAAGTTTGAATAAAATTGAAGGCATTAAATCTGTTTCTATCAGTATGATGTTGAAGAAAGCAACATTGGAAGTTGAAGATAATGTTTCTGTTGATGATGTTAAGAATGCTATTTCTAAATCAGGATATGAGGTATCTAAAATAGAATGAATCATGAAGAAAAAGTAGAAGATAGTGAAATAGTTATTTGGAAAAGGAGATTAATTTGGTCTTGGGTCTTGACTATACCAATAACTATTTTAATGTTATCTGAGAGATTATTTGGTTTTAGTTTGATTGAAATGCCTTATTCTATAATTGTTATGTTGATTATGGGTTTTCCAGTAATCTTTATTTTTGGTTGGAGTACTATTAAATCTGGAATTAGAGGATTATACACTTTTTACTTCAATATGGATTCTTTGATTTCCTTGGGAACTTTAGTTGCATATCTTACAGGAATATTTTACTTTACAGGAGTTGTTCAAGATTATTCGGGAGTTGCTGCTATGATTATGGCATTCTTTACAACAGGAAAATATGTTGAAGCGATGGCTAGAGGAAGAGCCTCACAAGAAATAAGGAAATTGATGGAATTAGGGGCTAAAACTTCAAGAGTTTTGAGAAATGGCAAAGAAATTGAAGTGCTTATTGAAGAAGTTAAAGTAGGAGATATTATGGTGATAAAACCTGGAGAGAAAATTCCTAGTGATGGAGTTGTAGTTAAAGGGGAAAGTAGTGTTGATGAATCAATGGTTACTGGAGAAAGCTTACCAGTAGATAAATTGAAGGGTAGTAATGTTATCGGTGCTACGATTAATCAAGAAGGTATTTTGTATGTTAAAGCTAATAAAGTTGGAAGTGATACTTTTTTAGCACATATTATTGAACTTGTTGAAGAAGCTCAAGGTTCAAAAGTTCCTATACAAAGACTTGCAGATAAAATTACTTCTGTTTTTGTTCCAGTTATTTTAGTATTAGCGATATTGACTTTTTTTAATTGGTGGCTTTTGTTTGGAGATTTAAGTAAGGCAATTGGAGTAGGCGTTGCAGTCTTAGTTATTGCTTGCCCTTGTGCTTTGGGATTAGCTACACCTACTGCTTTAATGGTTGGTTCTGGAATGGGTGCTAAAAGAGGAATTTTAATTAGAAAGGGAGAGGCAATACAAACTATGAAAGAAATTAAAATTGTTGTTTTCGATAAAACTGGAACTATTACTAAAGGTAAGCCTGAAGTTAGTAATATTAAAGTACTTGGCAAAATAAGTGAAAAAGAATTACTTGAGATTTCTGCTAGTATTGAAAAGTTATCTGAACATCCTATTGCTAAATCGATTGTTGATAAAGCTAAGTTAAAGAGTTATAAGAAAGTTAGTAATTTTAGAGTATTGAGTGGTAGAGGTGTAGAGGGAAAAATTGGCAAAGATATGATTTATATTGGAAATTCTAGATTAATGGGAGAGAAGAAAATAGACTTAAAAAATATCTCTAAAACTCTTGAAGATTTTGAAAGTACAGGAAAGACTACTATGATTGTGGCTAAAAGTGGAAAGATTATTGGAGCAATTGCTGTTGCAGATAGTGTTAAGGAAGATTCTAGAATTGCTATTAAGAATTTGAATGAATCTGGATATAGGACTATTATGCTAACTGGAGATAATGAAAGAACTGCTAAAGCAATTGCTAAGGAAGTTGGAATTAAGGAAGTTATTGCTAATGTTCTTCCTGAAGATAAATCAAACAAAGTAGAGGAATTGCAAAAAGAAGGATTTGTTGCTTTTATAGGGGATGGTATAAATGATGCTCCTGCCCTAAAACAAAGCAATGTAGGCATTGCAATGGGTACTGGGACGGATATTGCAATAGAGTCAGGAGATATTGTCTTGGCTAGAGGTTCTTTGACTGGAGTTGTTCAGGCGATTAATCTTTCAAAGGCAACATTTAAGAAAATAAAGCAAAATTTGTTTTGGGCATTTGCATATAATGTTATTGCTATTCCTTTGGCAGTTGGAGGAGTTTTACACCCAGTTATAGCTGAAATTGCTATGGCCTTATCTTCTGTAACTGTTGTGACCAATGCTAACTTGTTAAGAAGAGCTAAAATTTAATTTTCTAATATTTCATTAATTGATTTTTGACCATAACAATTTTTGCAGAGTATTTCTTCTGAATTAGTTATTTTAGTATGTGAATTAGTAGTATATCTATGACAAGAGGAACATTTCTTTAGGCAAGACATACAATGATCTTTTTCTGAAAAATAGTCTTGTCTTATATGATTTTTACAAACTAATTTTCTACATGAGGTGCATTGAATCATACATTTTTTACATAGTGCTCGCCCACAAGAATCGCAAGATTTTTTCTTACAATTTATACACATTCCTTCGTTACATCCCTTACAAAGTTCATAACAATTTGAACAAGAAATATGCCCTGAAGAACATATTAAAATTTCAGTTATTGCCCTTTTACAAGATTCACAATTGACATTTGTAATTGAATCTTCTAAAGGATCATAAGTGATTGAAATTTGTCTTCCAGTATATTTGTTTTTTAGATAAAGTTCGAACGTGAATATTGGATGATAGATTATAGTTGTGTTCATTAATTTATTGTTAATGTTTAAAGAATGCTTGTGAACTTCATCATTTAAGAAAAATTCTTCTTCTTTTTTTATTTTGTTTATTCTTTCTGGATTTTGAATTTGAGATATATTTTCTTGTAATTTTTGTATTTTTAATTTTATTAGTTCTTCGTCTTTATCTGGTTGAGAAAGTTGTTTTTCTAAATTGGTGATTTGATCTTGTTGTCTTTTTACCACCATTTCTATTTCATTTATTTGCTTTGAGCAGTATTCTTGAATACGCGCCTTTTCTTTTTCTAATTTGGACTTTAGAACAGAGCTTGTTTCTTCTATTCTTTTTTTAAGGAGGTTCTTGAGTTCTTCTTTCGCCATTAAGTAGTCTTTTTTTATGTCTTTTGAAGGAATATCTTCTTTTTTTCCTTCTGAATGAGAATATTTGTCTAAATTGAAAAATATTATTTTTCCTTCTCGAATGTAAATTGTATTCATTAATTGTTCTTTTTCATTGAGATATTGTAAGTTTGTTAAAAAAGTGAATCTGTGGATTATTCTGTTTTCTGTTTTTTTGACTATGTTGTAAAGTTCGGTATTTTTTAATTTAAGGTATTTTTGAAATTCAGACTTGTAGTCTCTATCGAAGTTAATTTTTACAAGAGTTGTCTGCCCTAAAGTTTCTAGGTAGCTACTCATGGTTTTTAATAAAAAGCTACCTGGATTGAGTAATTCCCCTTGATTTTTATGATTTTCTGAGAAGACTAATCTATATGGTCCTGGCTTGCCATAGAATTCTTCAAAATCTTTGGGTATTTTTTCTATTACTAGGCATTCTTCATTCCAAGTAAGGTTACATTTTAAACTTTTGAAGAATGATTCTGAAAAGTTTTTAATTTGTGTTTGTGCTTGGTTCATTTTTTTTGCCTCCTAATATTTCTGAAGTCTGTTTTTTAGCCTTATTATATTCATCTATTCCCTTTTGGATGACCTTATGAATTTCATCTACTTCTTTTGCGAAGATATCTAAATTATTCTTTGAATCTATGAATGCATCCATTAACATTTCTTCTATTTTATAAGATCCTGAATCTCCCTTACTATCTAACCCTAAGTTAAATAGGATAATTGGAAGCTCTCCAATTACTAATCCTATGCAACACATTTTATTAATAATTAAATCTACGACATGTTCTTCCATTGTGCCTTTTGTTGCTAGACTATATATCCTCATATCTTTTTTTTGACCAATACGATCTATTCTTCCTATACGCTGTTCTACTGACATAGGATTCCATGGAAGATCGTAGTTTATTAGAATATTGCAGAATTGAAAATTTAAGCCTTCTGAACCTGTTTCTGTACTTAACATTATATGGGCTCCGGCTCTAAATTGGTTGATTCTTTCAGTTTTTTCTTCTCTAGTTAATCCTCCCAGGTATTCTATAATTTTAAGATTTAAAGGTTGAAGTTTTTCTACTATATATCTAAGAGTGGTTGGATGTTTAGTGTATATTAAAATTTGAGAGTTTTTATCTTCTTTGTAAATATTTGTGATTATTTCTATTAATTTTTCTATTTTAGAATCTGTTTTTAAAGTTTTATATTTGTTTAAAATCATTTGAGCGATTTCTTTAGTTTTTTGATGATATTTTTCATCATTTACTATTTTTGTTAGAGATTCCATGGCTGCTTTTGATGAACTAGTTATTTTTGGAAGTATGGAAAATATAATTAATCTGCCATTAATTTCATTTCCAGTTACTGAGAAATATTTTGTCTTTAGTAAATCGCATATATTTTCATATATTTCTTTTTCTTCTGGAGATAAATCTACTGCTACAATCTTAGGTATTCTTAATTTATAATCTACTTTGGTTTCATCTCGCCTTCTTCTTAACATAACTTCTTCTAGTTTTTTCTTTAATTCTCTAGGATTTAGAGGGTGTCTTTTATTGCCTCTATGGAAAAATTCTTTTTTGAATTCATTTAAAGTTCCTAAATGTCCTCTTTTTAGAAGATGTAATAAATTGTATAATTCTAAAAGATCGTTTTGGAAAGGAGTTGCTGTTAAAATGAGAAATCTTTTTTTCTGAATTCTATCTACAAATTCCCATCTCCTCGTATTTCTATCTTTTAATTTATGAGCTTCATCTACGATTAATAAATCCCAAGATTGTTCATGCGCCTTATTATGTCTAAATCTTTGAGCTTCTTTACTGAATACTTTTACTCTATCTATTGAAGCAATCACTAGAGAATGTTTATCCCAATCTGCCTCTGTTTCAATTATGTTAAATTTAAGTTTAAACTTTTCTTTTAATTCTGAACACCACTGATCTACTAATGAGGGAGGTGCTAAAATTAGAACATTCTTTACTAATCCTCTTGAAATGCTTTCTTTTATAACTATTCCAGTTGTAATTGTTTTACCTAAACCAACTTCATCTGCTAATAAACCTGTTCCATTGAAATCTCTTAAGATTCTTAAGGCACCTTCTGGCTGATGTGGCAAGTCATATTCTAGATTTTTGGATATTTCTTCATAAGAATTTAAGCTAGTTATTTGTGTTTCTTGAGCTAGATTTTCAGAGTCGAATCTAAGATCGAGTATTTCTGGAGATTCAAATTCCCTACTTTCTATCTTATCTAGAACCTCTTCATCAAATGAGAATGATTCGTTTATAATTATATCTTCTTCCATTTACACATCCTAGTTATTTTTCTAAACTATTTTAAATATGTATGTGTGATAACTGAACTAATTTTGTATATTTAGTGAAAGATAATTATATATTTGTATATTCAGTGAAAGATAATTATATAAATAAGGTTTTTTTCATTTCTTCATGTTTACAGTATATGTTAAGAAAGCATGTCCGTTTTGCCAAAAATTACTGGCAATATTGAATGAAAGAAAGATTTTGTATGACTTAGTTGATATTAGTAAATATAATGATGTTGCAGAGAATCTAGTTCAGAAAGATGGACATACTCCTGTTCCTCAAGTGGATATTAAGGGAAGGATAATTTATGATTATACTACTGAAGAAGCTCTTGTAGATGAAATTGAGAGCCTATCAGAAGATTAGTTTAGAGGATATATAAATTTATAAATTAATTCTGGATAAATTATATATGGCTGAATTTGATTTAACGGGAAGGAAACCTTTTTATGCTAATCCAGAGTTAGGAAATGTATTTGTATATAAGCCTAGAGATCTTCCAGATGGATATGATATAATTATCGGAAGAGATCACTTTTATTTACCTTCCAGAGTTTTGCCTGAATTAACTTCTGAAAGAGCCACCACAACAGATATGGTGAAAAAGCTTAATAATGTTAATTTTTCCTTTGAGACATTATTGAAACTTAATGAAATCTCTCCTGCGCAATTTCATTTAGATTTGATGAGAGTTAGAAACAAAGAATTGGAAATTGAACTGGCAGAGGCATATAATACAATCGGAGACCTAACCCCATAATACTTATTAACTTGAATTTATTTGTGGTTTTATGATATTATCTGAAATACAAGATAGGATGAGTAAATTGGATAATTGGGGACTTGAAAGTGGCACGATGTTGTCTAAAGATTTTATTTTTGATAGTTTTAAGAGAGCTATGAATTTTGTTAATCAAGTTGCCGAAGTTGTAGAAAGGGTGAATCATTTTCCTAGTATATTGATTGATAAGACCATAGTTAGAGTTGTTTCAGTAACTCATGGTGAACATGGATTAACTTCTAAAGATTTTGACCTTGCTGAAGAAATTGATAAGATTGGAAAGTAGATTAGAAAGAACTAGTCTTGACTCTTATTGATTCTAAGCCGTATTTTTTAGTTAGAGGTTTAGACTTTTTAGAGAGATATTCTCTAACTCTATTTACTCTATCTAGTTCACGAGGATCATCTGTATGAGGGATTCTATTTCCTTCATAATTAAGTTCCACAACAAGTGTAAAATCTGAAGATACTCTTTCCCCTTCGCAAGAGAGTACTTGAAATTTTGCACTATGAGCATCAATATTATATTTTGTAAATGGCTTAGATTTTTTTAGAGAGGAATTTAGTGAAGGAATAATAACTCTTCCGGCTAAAGTTTTTAAATCTGTTTCTAGAACTCCTCTTGTTTCTGATAAATCTCTTGCCTGAGATTTATATGATTGAATTGCTAATCTTGTTTTTTCTGACTTCAACATAATTTTTTATTAATTTGAGAATATTTAAGTTTAATTGAGATTCTTTTAATATTTAGAGATTATTAGGGTATATTTGGCTTTTCTGAAGAATAATATTTAAGAGGTAGAGAGGGGTGTTAGAATATTGATTTGTGCTAATCCTCATCTTTTTGAGTAATTTTCTAAACAAGAGGATAAACTATTTCTTGCTTATATTAATTTCTTAAGAGGAGCTTTAGTATCGAGAATAATCGGTTTATTAAGATAGAATAACTCTAAATCTAGAGAGAATGATATTGCTACCATAAGTGCAGGAAATGGAGGAGTTATTCTTGCATAATCGGGATTTAGAGTATACTTTCTAAATCTTGGATTGGAAGATAATTTTTTATTAAGAGCTGGAATTAATGTTTCTTTAAAATCTAGACTAATTGCCACTTCTAAATTTCTATTTTTTTTCAGATAATTTCCTTGCTAGAACACTATTGCCATTAATTCTTTGTCTAAGTTTGTCCTGATAGCCCATAACTTTTTGTTTATCAGGAGGTATTTAAATTTAATTCTGAATTTTAACTCTATTTCAGTTGGTGAAATCGGGATTGGGACAGGATTAACTAAATTATAATCTAAATAAGTTATGCCAAATTGCTCTGACAAAGAGAGCAGTGTCTATTCTATCTGCTCTCTTCTGCCTAACATTCCAACCAAACATTTTCTTATCT
>Ga0210057_1001472_pt1 | contig 35705 bp, 40 predicted proteins | sample CryGeyCG2114_010_2_FD_183968 | JGI IMG/M metagenome (GOLD analysis project Ga0210057, IMG submission 183968) | Groundwater microbial communities from aquifer - Crystal Geyser CG10_big_fil_rev_8/21/14_0.10 (SPAdes) (version 2) | ecosystem: Environmental > Aquatic > Deep subsurface > Groundwater ... | reverse complement strand
GTATTAATTTTCTTAATTGCAACATCAAACCGTGCATAAGTATTGATAATCTCCAAAACCGCGCTTCCTACCACGACAATATCCGCATATTTTTCTACCATATGCACGTCTTTGCGACTTGAAATTCCAAACCCCACCGCTATTGGAATTTTAAAATATTTATTTATCCGTTTGAGGTACGATCGAAATCCAACCCTTCCAGAAGCTGATGACCCCGTAACACCATAATGGCTCACGCAGTACACAAATTCATCGGCAACCTGTGCATTGAGTTTCAACCGTTCATCGGAGCTTGCTGGTGTAACCACGCGAATTTGATGTAAATGATGAGTCATGCATGCTTTGATGAAGTGCTCATACTCCTCTTCATCTGGTGGAATATCGGGAATTATGAGTCCATAAGCGCCAGCTGCTTTTGCGGCTTTACAAAATTTCTCGACACCATAATGAAAGACAGAGTTGTAATATCCCATGAAAAAAAGCGGAATTGATACTTGAGCCGATAACGTCTTCATCACTTTCAAACAATCCCGCACAGTTACACCATTTTGTAAGGCCATGTCACAGGCTTTCATTATTGTAGGTCCATCGGCAATAGGATCAGAAAATGGAATTTGAAGCTCCACATAATCTACACCAGCCTCTTCCATGGCCTTTACGATTTGAATGGTTGATGCGATGTTTGGATATCCCACGACCACATGGGTCATGAGTTTTATTTTTTTCATTTTGATTGCTCCTTTATAAACTGATCCCACTCCATGTCCCCCAACGCCTCCGCAACAATAAAAATATCTTTGTCTGCCCGCCCAGAAATATTTACTACAATGATTTTGTCTTTAGATAATTTTGGTGCCTGCTTTATAACTTCAGCTACTGCGTGACTCGATTCAAGTGCCGGCAAAATGCCTTCGAGTTTTACCGTAAGGTTGAACGCATTCAGAGCTTCCTTATCAGTTGCAGATGAAAATTCAACGCGCCCCATATCTTTCAAGTAAGCAAATTGAGGCCCTATGCCAGGATAATCAAGACCAGCTGAAATGCTATGAGTTTGTGCAATATTTCCTTCCGTATCTTGCAGAAAGATTGTTTTATAGCCCTGAACCACACCGAGCGTTCCTCCTGCAAATCGTGAGGCGTGTCTGCCCTTTTTTCCCACGCCCTCGCCACCTGCCTCCACGCCAATCATACGCACAGATTCGTCTTCTAAAAACCGGTAAAAAAGACCCAACGCATTGCTCCCTCCGCTCACACAGGCAATCAGCATATCGGGTTGACGACCTTCCAACTCTTGCATTTGTTCCTTCACTTCATAGCCAATAATCTGTTGAAAATCTCGGTTAAGCGATGGAAACGGATGAGGTCCCAGCGTAGACCCCAGTAAATAATGAGAATCTTCCACATTGGAAATCCAGTCTTTTAGTGCTGCATTTACTGCATCTTTGAGTGTTCGCGATCCTTCCATAACGGGGATAACCTTTGCGCCAAGCCTTTGCATCCAAAACACATTTGGTCGTTGCCGTTTCATATCTTCCTCCCCCATGTATACCGTGCATTCAAATCCAAATCGAGCCGCCACGGTAGCTGCTGCAACTCCGTGTTGACCTGCGCCAGTTTCGGCAATGAGTCGTTTCTTTTTCATGCGCTTTGCCAAAAGTGCCTGACCCAAACAATGATTTATTTTATGTGCGCCGGTATGATTTAAACCTTCATTTTTCATGTAAATTTTGGCTCCACCTAACGTGGTGGTAAGATTCTCTGCAAAGTACAATGGGGACGGTCGACCAACGTACGTCTTAAGATAATAGAGAAATTCCCGTTCAAAGGCGGGGTCTGTTTTTATTTTCAAATATTCTCGCTCCAATTCTTCAAGAGCTGGAATAAGCATCTCCGGAGCATATCGACCACCATACGGACCAAAATGTCCGCCGGAATCTGCATCAAACTGGGTTTTGTATGAAAAAAAACTCATATATAATGTTCACCACCCCTTTTCAATCCCCTCCTTGGTAAGGAGGGGATTGAGGGGAGGTTTAATAAATTTTTCACAAACTCATTCACTTTTTTTTTATCTATCTGTCCTTCTCTCTCCACTCCTCCCGCAACATCGAGGCCAAAAGGGTTCACGGTACGAGCTATGGATGTAACATTATTTGGTGTCAATCCACCAGCCAAGAAAAATGGAGTCCGCTTTGCTAATTCTCTTAATTGATCAACCGGCAATGGTTCCCCTTCACCTTGCACCTGCCGATCAACAAGAAAATGAGCGACTTTATATTTATTCATATATCGAGATATTTTCTCAACATCAAAACGTGGCTCAAGAGAGAATGTTTTAATGATTGATCGCTCTATGCGAGTACAAAATTCTGGTGTCTCATCTCCATGAAGTTGTACAAAATCCAAATCCAAGTTGTCGGCTACCATATTCACATAATCACTGGTTTGATTCTGAAACACCCCGACAGTTTTGATATCTGATGGCATTGAATGAGTGAGTTGGATAATTTGACGAGCAGTATCCATATTCACACGTCGCTTAGAACTTCGTACAAAATTAAGGCCGATATAATCAGCGCTCGCCTGAATGACGATTTGGGCATCTACTACAGATTGTATCCCGCAGATTTTAGTTTTCATGTTTTAATGAATGAATAACAGATGCTACATCTTTTTCCTTCATGAGTAGCTCCCCCACTAACACCGCCTTTGCACCGGCGGCTTTGAATCGTTCAATATCGCGGCGAGACTTCACACCAGAAAATGCAATCACGGTTTTTTCTTTTGATATTTTTTTTATTATTGAACATGCTCGATCGATATCTATTTGAAAAGTATTAAGATTGCGCGCATTCACCCCGATGATTTCTGCCCCTTGCACAAAGGGTAGAGATAATTCTTCAAAAGTTGCAACTTCAATAACAGGAGTCAAAGATGATGTTGCCAAAGTTGATAATAGGTCTGGATGGAAATGCTTATGAAGCGCAGCAATGATAAGAAGCGCATCGGCGCCAGCTGATTCCGCCTGCATAACTTGATAAGGATGAATGATAAAATCTTTCATCAGCATAGGGAGAGAAGTTACTTTTCGAATATCTTTAAATAATTCTAGAGAACCCCCAAAGTACTTTCTGTCGGTAACTACGGAGATGGCATCAGCGCAAGCTTCTTCATATTCTATTGCTTTTGACACGAGGTCTTGGTCGCCAGCTAGATCACAAACGCTTGGTGATTTCTTTTTAATTTCTGCGATCAAGCCCACATCTCCTGTTCTGGGGTGCGTAATAGCTTTGACAAACTGACGTTTTTTTGATGGCTTCAATTCCTTCTGTTTATTTTTGATTATTTCTTCAAGAATACTCATGATTGTGTGATGAATGAATAAGCGCTTCTAATGTATGTTTTGCTGCTCCAGAATCGATAGATTTTGCTGCAAGTTCGAGACCGTGCTCAATAGTTACTGCTTTTCCAGAAACCAGAAGCGCCATTGCTGTATTTAATAAAATCGTATCACGGGGAGCTCCTTTTTCTCCATTGAGAACTGTTTGGATCATGGATACATTTTTCCGAACGTCACCGCCGATTATGTCTTCAATTGACGGGTGATGTATGCCATATTTTTTTGGATCGATTTCAAGAGATGATACCTGTGAGTTTTTAATGATTCGAATGTAAGACGGGGCTGCAGGACTGATCTCATCCATTCCATCCGTACTCGTCACCAAAGCCAGATATTCGTATTCAAGCTCTTTGGCAACATGAGAAAGTGTTTCTAATACTTCAAGGTTTGGAACGCCGACAACCTGTCGACGCACTTTTGCCGGATTACAAAATGGACCAAGGAAATTGAAAATCGTACGAATCCCGAGTTCTTTGCGAACGGATGCAACGTACTTCATGGCCGGATGATATATGGGAGCAAAGAGAAACACGATACCGATTGTTTCAAGAACGTTCTTCGCTTGATCGGGGGTGAGATTTATATTGACGCCAAGCTCCTCAAGCACATCGGCGCTCCCACAGCTACTTGATGCTTTCCGATTGCCGTGCTTGACAACCGGTACGCCGACACCCGCTACCACAAGTGAAACAGCGGTTGAAATGTTGAATGTGTTTTTTCCATCTCCACCGGTACCACAAGTGTCCACCGAGCCAATTGGCGCTTGGATCGTCTGCATGCAAGATCTCAGAGTACCAATAGCGCCGATTAGCTCATCAGGAGTCTCTCCTTTTTGAGCTAAGTCCGTGAGCATTTTTCCCATTTCAATCTGAGACATCTCACCAGACATCATCCGTTCGATGAGTTGTTGTGCTTCTTTTTGGGTTAGGTTTTTCATAATAAAATTACTTCAGTAAATAATTCTCCCTTGGCAAGGGAGTACCCCGACGTTACGTCGGGGGGAGGGATGTATCCTATCGTTAACATCCCCCCGCCCTATCGGGCGCCCCCTTCATAAGGGGGACCTTATGAGGTAACAAAAAGTTGCGTAATATTTGTTTTCCGCTCTCCGTAAATACCGATTCCGGATGAAACTGAACACCTTCAATCGGGTATATTTTATGACGGAGACCCATGATCTCATGTGTGTCTTGTGACATCGCCGTGATCTCAAGACAGGAAGGAAGTGTTTTTCGATCAACCACGAGCGAATGGTATCTCATCACTTCCATGTTTTGTGGCAACCCTGCAAACACTCCTTTTTCGTCATGGGTAATGCTGCTGGTTTTTCCGTGCATGGGACGCATGGCTTTGACAATAGTGCCACCAAAATAATGTCCTATTCCCTGCATTCCTAAACACACGCCAAATACTGGCGTTGTTTTACCAATTTCCGTAATAACGTCGGCACATACGCCAAAATATGCTTTGTCTGAAGGAGCTCCCGGTCCAGGAGATATGATGATGCGATCATATTTTCCTTTTTTAATTTGAGACACGTTGATTTCATCATTTCGTTTTACGGTAATATTCGGAGTGATTTGCTCTTCCAGTAGAATTTCACCCATGTATTGATACAGGTTATAGGTGAATGAATCATAGTTGTCTATGATGAGTATTTTCATGATAGTGCCACCTCCATCGCTTTCAATTTGCTCATAATTTCTTCATATTCCTTATGAACTTCTGAATCAAGAACAATACCGCTTCCCGCTTGCGTGTATCCTTTGTTTCCTGCAATAAAAAAAGTACGGATTGGTATGGCAAAGGTACAATCACCATTAAATCCAAAATGACCGACTGCACCGCCATAGACCCCGCGCGGTTTTGTCTCATATTTTTCAAGCAGCTTGACTGCCTCTATCTTTGGCGCCCCGGTGAGAGTACCCGCCGGATAACAGCTCACCAGGGCGCTAAACATATCTTGATGCGCGTCAAGTGTTCCCGATATCTCACTAGAAATATGCTGCACATGACTATATTTTTTTATATCCATCAATTTTTGAATCTGTACCGAGCCAATTTTTGAAATTCTCCCGAGGTCATTTCGATGCAGATCTACGAGCATTTTATGCTCCGCCTGTTCTTTTGAATCATTGAGAAGTGTTTGCGCAAGTTGGAAATCTTTTCTCAAACTCTTTCCCCGTCGTATTGTTCCGGCCAGAGGAAATGTCTCAACGACATTATTTCTCAGTCGAAAGAGGAGCTCCGGACTTGCTCCAATAATTTTTTGATTACCGAATTTTACATAATACATATGGGGAGAAGGATTTACGCGCCGAAGCTTTTCATATATACCAATTTCATTTCCCTCGATTAAGTATTCACCTTGAAATCCGACCACACACTGAAAAATGAGGCCGGATCGTATATCGTTTTTGACCCTATTGAAAACAGTTCTGTATTGTTGTTTTGTCATTGAATATCCTTTGAAAGTTACAGAAACCGCGGCTGTTACTTCATTTTGTTTTGTAAGGTATGATTTGACCAAACGCAACCTATTTTTTTTGTAGTAAAAATAAAATACCTCTCTGGTCATTTTGTCGTACACAAGACCATCGGTATAAATGCCAAATTTCATTCGGTCAAAATCAGGATGCGATTTTACGTTGACTGATGGTTCTATATTCTCAAATAGATCAAATCCCAGATACCCAACCAAGCCGCCTGCATAATCCCGAGCTATCACCCGATCCGGTAAAAATTTTTGAAGGTCAAAATAGGGATTTTCACTTTCGTATACAACATCTGTTTTTTCCTGTTGAGACAGAGTGATGCCTGATCCTTTCGAGCGTACGATCATTTGCGGGTCAAAGCCAATAATTGAATATCTTGATCTATTACTTTCCTCCCCCAATGACTCAAGAATAAAACAAGTGTCTTGATCTTTTTGGATTTTTTTGAATAACTCAAAAAAATCCAAGTCTTTACTAATTTTTACGTAATGTGGTTTTTTGGATAGCGATATTTTTGGTATTTTCATATTTTTTTCATAAAAAAAGCCCTCCAATTTGGAGGGCTTATCGCGAGAGATGTAAACTAATCATCTATCACAATAAATCCTCCTTTAAGGTTTGCCATGATTGCCAAATTGCAATTTCCATTTGTTGAATGTTCATATCTAATTCAATTATGAGATTAGTAGAAATTAACTGAGATTAATTGAAACTTATTGTGTGTAAAAACCAATCTCAAACAGTATCCACAAATCTCCATTTATCTCTTTGTAATTATATAGTTTTGAATCTTCCCATCTGTATCTCCTTTGATCCTCGGGTCACGGTTGCAACGCCGACTCCCAGTTTTTGTGCGATCGTGTGCTGGGGTATCCCGCGCTTTAACATCTTGACAATATCAAGACGCCTCACAAGCTCCTCTTTTTCTTTGGGTGTCAAAATACCATTGAGGAAATTCACCATTTCTTCTTTGGAATCTATTTCCTGAAGTATTTTTACCAAATCATTAAAATCAGACATACGTACTAGTATACTAGTATTATAGTATTTGTCAAGAGATATTATATGTAGTAAGAGTTCACTCTTCTTGACACACGTTGTCATTCCCGCCCCCGATCGGAGTCGAGGGCAGGCTCCGGTGGGAATCCATTCTCCAGACTATTTCAACAATCTGGATCCGTCCCCGTGAAAACGGGGATCAGGTCGGGGATGACACAAAATAATAATTGATATATTATGATACAGTTTTGTCAAAGAGTGTGAACTCTTACTATATGTACAAAACGCAGTCACATAGCTTGCCCCATTCGTAATTCGTAATTCGTAATTGAGATATATTATATGCTCATTCTCTCCTCACAACTTCCTTCACTTCCTGAAGAAGTTGAGAAAAGTCCTTCCCTTCGCGAGAAATGACCACTGGCCGACCTTTAAATGGAGTCAAATGAACCGTGATTTTAAACAGACGATCATTTTTTTCTCCCTCATAAATGATACGTGCCGATGCTATCGGTTCATTTCTCTGAATGTACTCAGTGATATATTTTGCAAAGTCATTAAATGTCACAACATGATGCTTCGACAGATGCTTTGTGGTAATCGATACATTTTTCTTTTTGTTGTCGATTCGCAAAAGATCAAGGATGTCGCGCGTAGTCACAATGCCCGTCGGATGCGATTCATGATCAACCAGTATGATGCTTCCAATGACTTTTGACAGAACCTGTTCTATCGCCTCAGAAACAGTATTTTTTTCATTGAGCGTAAGAACGGTAGTTTTAACATAATTTTTCACCGGAGTATCCTTGAACTGTGTCTGTTCTCCCCTAGTTCCTCGTCTTTGTTTATTTCCCGGGGCAATGATAAAAGGAATTAGGTCATAATGACTCAAAATACCTTTGAGGCGACCATTTTTATCTATAACAACTATTTTTGATGTTTTATATTCTTTGAATAATTGTTGCGCCTTAGATATCGAATCATCAAGTGTTACCGTGATAACTTTCCCTTTCTGTGTATGACTCATTTGGCCAATGGTGAGCTTTGCAACATCAAGATTTTGCATAAATGTAAGGATGCGTCGGGCCGAAGTGATGCCAAGAAATTGTTTGTCGGCATCAAATACCGGAAGATAATGTATTTTTGATTCATTCATGAGCTGAACAATTCGCGAAAGTGAATCTGTTGTATCAATGTGAGGTGGATGAAAAAGCGCATGTGCAACTTTGGTACTCGCATCAAATGCTGAAGATTTGATCAATGTGTAATAGGGATTGATCACTCCTAAAAATTTATCTTTTGCGTCGAAGACAAATGCTGCATCATGTGAGCTTGTAAGTTTTCCTAAAGCACTTGAAAGCGTGTCATTCGGAGACACCTTAATAATGCCTGTTTTTTTTAATATCTGGTCAATGTGTTTCATATTTGATCGTGTAACGTGAAACATGAAACGTTTTATTGAAAAATATTAATATACGTTTCGCGCTATACGTAATGCGTTATACATTTTAAAACAGCGTTGCACTACTAAATTCCCATTTACTAATATGTAACGTTGGAGCAAGGCTGATCATCTCTCCTTCAAAACTGGCAAGGGGAGTTAGTTTATTTTCAATTCCTACTACATTGTTTAATGCTTTTGGAATACTCTGATTGAATCGAAGGTTTTTTACCGGCCGGACAATTTTTCCATTTTCGATAAGAAATGTTGCATCCCGTGTCATACCCGTGACATTGAGCATTTTTGGATTTAATACGCGCACGTACCAAAGCCTCGTCACAAGCAGTCCTCGCTTCACATTTTTGATCATCGCGTCTCGCGTCATATCCCCTGCCGCTATATACATGTGGAGCGGAATGGGCCCCATGGTGTTTGGTGCGGGAAGCGCATGGCCAGTATTTTGATGATGATATTTCAATGCATGATATGAATCGTATGCGATATTTTGAAGAACACCATTTTTTATAAAAGTAATTGCTTTTTTTGGCTGTCCTTCAAAATCAAATGGCATCGGAAAAACATCCTTATGAAATGGGTCATCAATGATCGTGATATTTTTACCAAAAACTTGGCTCCCCATTTTGTCAGAAAGTGGACTTGCTCCTTCATGATAAATTCGTGCATTTGGCCCATACCATTGGAAAAATGCCATCATCTCAGATACCGCCTGTGGTTCCAGAATGACTTCGTATTCTCCCGGCTCAATATCCTGTGGATTTTTACTCTCCAGTGCTTTTTGTACCGCAGTTTCAGCCACTAATTCTGAATCTACTTCATCTGGAGTTCGTGCGACATCTGCGGCAAAACCACTTGAATCTTTTCCAAGGACAATAGTCGAAAGATTGCAGGATGATCCTGCGTGGTGCGCCCAGACGCCAAGAGAATTTGCGACTGCAATCTCTGAGACATCATTTGCATATGCGCCAGACGCGATCAGATTTTCTTTCATGGCTTTTTTGATCACGACATCTGCTCCGGCGGCCATCTCTTCTTCGGTCGCATGATGAATATCATCTGTCACTTTTATTATTTTTTGTGGCTTTGGTAATGAAACAAATCCGGGATCAGGTTCTTGAAGATTTGCAAGTTCGGTAGCACGAGCTATTACGTCTTTAAGAGATGCATCATCAAATGCATTCGTACTGGCGACACCAACCTGCCCGCCTGAATCGGAGTTTTGGCGGGTTTTTTTATTCAATAAAACAACTCTGGCTGAAATTCCCAGATTTTTCCATGCGACATTCTGATGAATTTGATTATTGGCAAAACGAGTTAATGCATTTCCAGATACCGAAAGTAATACTTCAGTTTGTTCAGCTTTTGAAAAAGAGAGTGCTTTTTCTGCTATTTGTTTTAATTTTTCTTCTCCGATCATATATGTTCTACAACTGGATCCCGCATCAAGTGCGGGATGACAATGAAATATCTACCACTTCACTACGCCAACTTTTACCTTCTTAAATCGTGCTGGACTTGCCCCGTGTCCGGTATACATCACTTGACCTGGTTGGCCTTTGCCACAGTTTGGCGTGCCCCACACGGTCCACTCATCACGGCCACATATGGCGTCACAACTGTTCCAAAATGCTGGAGTAATGCCCTGATAGGTAGGATTCTTGAGCATGCGACCACGTTTTCCATCCTTGATCTCCCATGCTATTTCGGTGCCAAATTGAAAGTTATATCGTTTATCATCGATGCTCCATGAACGATTCGTAGACATAAAAATACCGTATTTCGTGTCAGCGATCAACTCATCAAGTTTCCATCCTTTGCCTGTGCCCTCTTCGCCACCGGGTTCCAGATTTATGTTGGTCATGCGAATCATCGGCAACCTGCTCCAACTTGATGCTCGAACAGTTCCGTTTGATCTTTTGGTATATTGATTATTGATTTCATGAAGTTTTCTCACCGTATCTCGAGAAGTAATATAATCTTGAAATTTTCCTTCCTTCACTAAATAGGTTCGCTGTGCAGGCACCCCTTCATCATCGTATCCAAAGGTTCCCAATCCTCCCGGAATGGTCGCATCGGCTGTGAGATTTACAATATCCGATCCATATTGAAAATTGAATAATTTTTCTGTCGTTAAAAAACTGGTACCCGCATATGATGCTTCATATCCAAGTACGCGATCAAGTTCGACCGCATGACCACAACTTTCATGGATTTGAAGCGCAAGTTGATTTCCGTCAAGGATGATGTCAAATTCACCCGTTGGACACGTATCTGCGGTGAGTAGCTCAACTGCTTCTTGCGCATATTTTGGCGCATGTTTTTCAAGCTCAAGTTCACGAACTAATTCAAAACCTCGCGTCTGATTCTGCCCCCGAAATGAATTTGGGTATGATCGATTTTGAAGCTCTGGACCATCAACTGCGGTCGTGTCGGTTCCCGCTCCAGTCCAAACGATATCTTGATCAATTTTTGAACCGATGCTTGAGACAAAATATTTTCGTTCACGATTTGCTTGATATGAAGCCTGAGTAACCGCAATTTTATCACTTACTTTTTGCGCCTTGTCTGCCGCAAGAAGGATCTTGATTTTCTCGCTCATCGGCACTTTAAACGGATCTTCTTTTATGGGTGTTTTGTAGCTATCAACAATTGGCTCAAGTTCATCAAGTTGGACATTAGAAGTTTTGTGTGTAGCTGAAGCTTTGACAATTGCCAATGCTTTTTTGATTGTTTCATCAACCCCTTTTTCGCTCATGTCGTAGGAGGCGGCAAAACTCCAAACGCCATTCTTAAGAATGCGAACATTATACCCAAGTGATTGTGAAGATTCTAAAGCTTCGACAACTCCATCTTTTGTCGCTACGTCTTCAGACTCTTGCTCTACTATTCGTACATCTGCGTAACTCACTGAAGAAGGAATCTTGGAGAGAATATCTTGGGCAATTTTAAGCATGATGAGGATATTATAAAGGATGATCTCAGAATTTTCAGAACATTCTTTAGTAAGTTTTTCTAATCTGTCAATAATCCATGTGAAACTAGAATTTTTTGAATTTTAGGAAAAACAATTCCAGGATCGATTTTTCTATTGCCAAACTGATCGGACGCTTCAGGTCCAGGCAACAATAATGAATTCCAAACTTTTTGCCCACCCGGACTGAGTAATATATTCGGTCTCACTCTTGTTATTCCAGAGTCTAAAGTGTGCTGAAAAAGCACAGCTTGCATAAACTCTCCAAGTCCTTTTGCATAGGGATCAGATCCTTGATTATTATTTACAATAGCTTCAAGTCTTTGCGCTTCATCAATTGATCCCTTTTTTATTAGAGCTTGAACCTGTTCTCTCAATGATTTTTCATCATACCAGATTCTTTGGATGGCATTATTTACCTCCCTTTAACGGCTCCTCGGATCTGAGATCATATTGCATTGATGATCCAGGCTTTAATCCAAAGTCTACGCTCTTATAATCGGTATATAGAGATAGTCCATTACCATCTTTTAACACCACTGCACTTCTATAACCGACAAGTGAGAGTTTACCATACGGATGAAGTAAACCATTTCCTAAAGCATAGAGATTGACGCTAATTGGATTTACAATTTCTGCCTCCAGAACTACTCCGAGTTCTTCTCGATATGGAACGTCACTTCCAACTTTTGCACAAATATAAAGTTTTTCTCCAACCCCGCTTCTTGTACCGATTTGTATTGGATCCTCTTCGTTAAATACTCTTTCGACAACCGACTTGGGAGTTATTTTGGGAGTTGTAAATTCTGCAGAAGCCATAGGCATAGGCTCCATTGCTTCTTGTTGATCCATCGATACATTTTACCATATCACAGCGAGTTCAAGTTTTCCTCGCTTGCAGTTCCAATTACTATTACTAACCTCCGAGGTTAGTAATTAAAATCTAATGCGTCTTGACAAATCTAATGCAAGATAGTAAAGTTAATGCATGATATACACAGCCACCGTGACTTCACAAGGTCAGATAACCATCCCTGTCCAACTTAGACGAGAGCTTGATCTTGATCGGGCTACTCTTTCTATTACTAAAAATGGTGACAATTCTATTGCACTTAAAAAAACTCCAGACCTCCTCTCTCTTGCTGGGTCTTTGAGTAAGTATGCAAAAAATATTGATAAAGGTTTATCGGGAGATGAAATTATCAAAAAAGAGAAAGAGGCTATTGACAACGCACGTGCAGAGCACTATCGCAAAAAGCTAAAACGTCTCGGGAATACCCTCATTATTGTTTAATATGAAAGAAAAGTTTTATCTCGATACGAATCTTATTGTAAACTATTTCTGTAATAGGAACAAAAAACAATATGAACTTGCAAAGGAGTTGTTTACCAAAGCAAAACAAAAAAATATCGAATTGGTATTGTTATCGGAAATTGTTATTGAAGTTGAGTATTCGTTGAACAAACATTATGGATACAATAGAGAGCAAATTCAAATAGAATTGTTATCTCTTGCAAAATCACAATATATATACATTGACCATCGTGAAGCTGTTATTCAGGCTATAAATCTCTACTGCCTTACAACCATTGACCTCGTGGATTGCATTCTATATTCAAAAGCAAAAGCAGATAATGCGGAAGTTCTCTCCTTTGACACCGACTTCAAGAAACTCAAGAAAAAATCCCCTCTCTCTTAATTCTTCTCTTTTTCAGCCATATATTTCTTCCCATGTCCGATATTTTGGTTGACAGGTCGACCTTCTTTGCAAAATGGACAATCAACTTCATCGTACGCCATGGCTGGAAGTACGCCGAGTGCTTCAAACGGCGCCCCCATCATCTGGGAATTGACTTCATTTGGATTTCGATTTACCATCACACAGACGGCGAGAACATTGCCACCAACATTTCTCACTGTATCGACGACTTTCTTCACCGACCCACCTGTTGTAGTCAAGTCTTCAATCACCAGTACATTTTTTCCTACGACCAACTTGTCATAGTTTCGGGTAAAAACCTGATTCTTATTAGCATCCTTTTCTGTATATACTCCAAGTACCTCTTTTCCCTTCAATTGAGACAGATGATATGCAACCCAAGTGGAAAGAATGATCCCACCAAGTGCAGGTCCGACCACTACGTCAATATCCTTATCTTTGTATTTTTCTGCAAACATGGTCGCTACTTTTGAGACCTCTGCCGTATGTGGATACAGCGCATCTTTGTTGACATAAATCTCGCCATGTTTTCCTGATGTATAAACGAAATGATCATCGGTGATGACTGTGTTGAGATTCTTGAGGATTTGTATGATATCCATAAAAATTAAAGGAAATAATAATTATGCATCAAGTATATCATCAAATCGTATTGAACCATCTTCTCGTGATTTCTGTTGGAGTCTCTCACTAAAAGGTACCTCCCGCACTTCTTCTCTTCCATATGGCGAAGCATCCATATATTTCCTCGTTTCTTCTTCTTGAAAATTAAATCCTTGCAAAGACCTGTTCATTTGTTCAAAGATTGTAAGCACTCTCCTATCGCCCGATTCCAATCCTTCGTCAGATAATTGATACGTTTGAGACTTTCTATCCATCTGCTCCCTAATATCAGTTGATAAATATCTTACATCTCTCCTTTTTTGCAAATGCTCCATGGCCTCTTGAGATACATTTGTATAAGTTCTAACAGAAACTCCCTTCTTATAACTAAAATCAACAATGTCTACCTTTTTGCTTTTCCAATCAATAACACAAACCCTTTCTTCAATCTCCATTATCGGTCTGCTACTGCCCATTTTCAAATTTGTGGATTCAATATATATAGACTCTCCTTCAGCACCAGTACCCAAGCTTAGCATCACTCTATTTGAAAAATTTCCTGCGTTTATATATCCCACATGAAAGAGCAAACTATTTGCTGGATCTCTTAAAATAGATTGTTTTTTTCCTTTGAAATTCTGTGTAAGTTTCTTTGAGAGGCACGATTTGTTCAGTATCAAATAAAGTATCTAACATAAAATATTAGCATTCAAACTTGTAGTCTATTTCGTCAGCTATTGATGATCCTCATAAAACCACCAGCACAATCCCCAAAATACTCAAACCCATCCCGATCATCTGCTGAATGGTCAATGTCATGGTTATTTTTTAGATCTGGAATCGTATGTCGAAGTAGTTTCCAAAAGCTTCTTCACATCATCCACAAAGCCTCCTTGAGCTATAGCAACCACCTCATCTGCAACAGATTGTCTGTATATATGTGCAGTTTGATTGCGAGCATCTGCGTATTTAAACCAAACTTCCACATTGTCTATAAGCTGGAGTTTGTATCCTTCTCTCAATACATTTCTCACACCGTATGACTCAATGCCTTGATCATTGATAATACTACTCATCAGCTTCCAAGATAGTTCAAATGTATATTCAAATCTTTGAATGGTGGATTCTTTATGTGGCTCATCATTGGGAAACGTGAGAGCTTCTTGCATTTTGCCTGTTGCTCGCTCAAGTTGTGTGTATAATTCTGCCGTTTTCATTGCGATACTGGTAATGGAATAATGTCTTTTTTAGCAATTTTCTTGAATCGCTCATCAACACGAGAGAACTGGACCACATCTATAGTGTAGGGTAAATTTGATTCTTCAAAGTCGTTTTTAATAGCAAAATATGTTTGTGGAGACAATGCTTCGCCCTCAATCCCAATATCGATATCGCTTGATCGTCCCATATTTTTCCTTGCTACCGACCCAAATATAAACGCATTATGCCTTTTCTCATCTAAATATTTGCCTAGTATGTTGGTAATACAACTCATATCTACAGATGAAATCGATGTTTTTATCATAGATATATTCTACTATATTATCATCTATCCCCGATACCTATTTATCTCATCCCTCAACTTCTTCGCTTCATTTCTCGGTTCTTTGGCAAATATAATTCCACGACTTGAATTGATGATCATTCCTGCATTTTTTGAGTTTAATCCAGCCATTACAGTTTTTTCAACATCTCCTCCCTGTGCTCCAATCCCAGGAATAAGTAGGGTCATGTCGCCAACAATTTTTCTGACTTCGGCAAGCTCTTTTGGATACGTCGCACCAACAACAAGCATGCAGTTATTATTGTTGTTCCATGTTTTGACAATATTGGATGCCACGGTTTTGTAGAGCTTATCTACATCCCCCGCCCTTTGGGCACCCCCTTCTAAAGGGGGACATATTGAAAGGTCTTGAAACTCCCCACTTCCCGGATTGGAAGTCCGACAAAGAATAATGCATCCTTTATCTTTTTTATCAAGAAATGGCTGAAGCGCTTCTTTTCCCAAATAAGGATGAAGAGTTATTGCATCAGTTTGAAGATATTCATATGCATATTTAATATACCCTTCATTACTGCTCCCGATATCTCCTCGCTTCGCATCGAGAATAATTGGGATTTCAGGATAATATTTGACAAGATAATGACAGGTCATTTGAAGTTCTCGAATGCCTTCTGCACCACGAGCTTCGTAAAATGCGGAGTTTGGCTTGTACGCACAGACTACATCATGAGTCTGTTCTATGATCCACTTGTTGAATGCAAACTGAGGATAGTCTTTTTTCTGAAACGCTTTTGGAAGTTTGTCAAAACTGGAGTCCAGTCCGACACAAAGAAGTGAATTATTTTTGTCTATGATGTGGTCGAGCTTTTGTGTGAATGTCATGCTATTTTATTATAGTTTCATGCACTTTCTTTTTCAAATCTTTATCAAAGGTGAGAATATTGCCTTCATTGACTCTGCTCCAAGCAATAAGAAAACTATCAATGAAATGGTTGCCTTGGCGATATTCAGCCCAAGCACACTGGATGACGTTTTTATCTTCTATTTTTAGCCACTCGGCCGAAAGGATCCTTTCCATCCCATCGGCGATTTGTTCATGACTCTTTTTATAGACCGATTCCAAAACATAGCACACTTCAGCTACCACTACTGTTTTAATCCACAAGTTGCGATCTCCAAGCTCAGCTTCACGAAAATATGATACGGCCTGTTTTTGCTGTTTTTTGTTGTCGCCTACCAACAATCGAACAAGTATATTTGTATCAATTATTTCTTCCATGGGAATTTTCGTGGCCAATCGGTAACCATTTTTTTTCGAGCATTTCGCAAATCTTCATCAGAGGCAGTAATATCGGAAGCTAAAATGCTTACTGCAGACCAGAAGTCCTTCCTCGGTTTAAAAAGAATACCTTCCTTAGTTTGTTCTACAGTGGCTTTGTGCGAAGCCGTAATACCATAATAATCCCGAATATCTTTTGGGATGGTCACTTGACCTTGACTAGTAATTGTTACCGTTTGCATATTATTTTATAAAATAAATAATGAATATTATATCTTTCATTATTTTACTATCAAAATAATGTATTGTCAACTCATTCCTCATATCGTAAGAGTTCAGGGTTCTTGACAGAAATATACCATACTATGTCATTGCGCCTGCCCGCCTCTGGAGGGAGGAGTGACAGCGACGAAACAATCTCTAAATAATTAGATTGCCGCGCTCCATTTCATTCCGCTCGGGAATGACACGCATGTCAAAGAGCGTGAACTGTTACCTCATATCAAATCTATTATCTCCCCAATATCATCTATCACATGATCTGGGTCGCTTTCAACTATGCGATCCCCATGGAAGCCATATGTCACGCCGATCGTCTTTGTGCCTGCATTCTTTCCTGCCAACACATCGACTGGACTATCCCCTACCATGTGATCGCTTCCTTGGGAGAAACTCCAAAATAGTCAAGCGCCCTTTGTATCGACTCTGGATGGGGTTTGGGATACACAACATCATCGATCGTAACGATATAATCTAGGTATTGAAATAATCCTGATTGTTGAAGGGTTTCGATTGCGGTGTTTTTCTTCCTCGTTGTGACTGCGGCAATGTGGTAATTGCTCTTTTTTAATGATCGTAAGACTTTCAAAGTATTTGGAAATGGCACTGATAAATGAGGATTTTGTTTTTGAAAATCGTTGTGTGATTGTGCAAGTTGTGACACGTCGTCAATTGACGTCAATATCCGGTAGCACTCCTCAAGCGGTTTCCCCATGATGGTTCCAATATATTCTCTCTTTAGAGGTTTGTGATGCTTTTTAAGACTGTACTCAAATGCTTTATAGATATATTCAGTTGTATCAAGAAGAGTTCCATCAACGTCAAAAAGGATTGCTTTCATATAATAGTAGTCAGTATATAATATCGAGAAGTGAGTGCAATAGGTGGCCGAGCTGGAGGGATCCCGACAGCGCACAGTGGAGCCGAGTTTGACTCGGTGGAACGAGCACTGACGGGAGGATAAGCGAGGGCAGAATCTATTGCACGATGGATTCATTTAATATCCGCTCCGTCTCCTCAGCAATCTTTTTCACCGATGCATCCGAATAGAATGCAATATGTGGCGTAATGACGACATTTTCAAACTTCAACAGTGGATGGTCTTTGGAAAACGCTTTTTCCCCCTCAAGAACATCAAGTCCAACCCACCGAAACTTTCCAATATGTTCAATCAGTGCTTGCGTATCAACAAGTTCTCCTCGAGCAGTATTGATGAGCACAACGCCATCCCTCATGATCTTGATTATTGATTTATTGATCATTTGCTTTGTTGAGTCTAAAAGCGGTACGTGTAACGTAATAACATCTGATGTCTTTGCAAGATCCAGAAGTTCAACATACTCAAATCCCAGTTCTTTTCTGGCTTCTTCATTTTTGTATACGTCAAAAGCTACCACCTTCATGCCAAATGCATTGGCAAGTTTGATGACCTCCAGACCGATGCGGCCTGTGCCAATAACGCCAAGCATCTTCCCTTTCAATGCCATACCAAGATGACCTTTGAATGAAAATGTTCCTGATTGGATCTCTGGTTGTGTTGCAATAATATTTCTGGTGCCAGACAGAAGCAATGCAAAAACATGCTCTGCAATATTGGACGCACCATAATCAAGAATATTTTTTACTTCGATTCCGTTTGCTTTGCAGTATTGAAGGTCAATATGATCCATACCAACCGTTCGGGTGACAAGAAGTTTCAGATTGGTAAAAGGACGTAAGGTTGATTTATCAGCATTTGATCCCGTTTTAATAGAAATCGCGTCAATCTGTGAAAAATCTTCAGACGCATCGATTTTTTGAAGCGAATCGGAACGAGTGTCGCCTTTTAAATATTTATTTAATTCGGCGTCGACGTCAAAGTGGATGATGTGCATATGTATTATTCTGTTTTTAATGTATATAACTCCTGACCGTTTGCAAAGCTTTGATTTTTGATAAGAACTTTTCCTCGATCTATCGTAACGATATTAAAATATCCTTGCCCAGTGGACTCAAACATCGGTTTTAGCTGATCTGGAAACAAGAGAAACTGTGCGCTCATGCTCCCAACACTCGAATAAAGTATTCCATCTACCAATGTTTGTGACGATCGATGAATATGTCCAAAAAATACCCCTCTCACCTGCTCTTTGTGTGATGCCAATAGTTGATGAAATTCCGTCCCATTTGTAAGAAGCATATTCTCATCAAACCACGTACTATCAAGTGGTAAAGCTGGATAATGGATAAATAAGGTAACTTGTTTGCCCGTCTCAAGCTCTTTCTTGAGTACATCCATCTGTTCGAGAGATATAACCCCATGAGGATCTATTTCATTTGGACCGCGTCCATCTAATGTCATAAAATGATGATCTCCTACTGAGAATCTATAAGTATTGAGCTTTGAGGAAAGTACTTCAGCGTTATTTGAGGATAAATGATGTTTGATCTGCTCAGATCGATCATGATTTCCTGTTGTAAAGTAGAAAGGAATATGTATGTCTTTAATGGCTGACGCCATAAATTTGTAACCCTCTTCATAACAATTTGCAGTAACGTCCCCGGTATGAATGATGAACTCTGGTTTAAACGGAAGAGACTTTATTCCATTTAAGAAGTGCGAAAATGCTTTAAAGGTGTTTGCGTCATGTTGAATAAATTCTTGATTTGGTCCGAGATGCGTATCTGAAATATGAAGAAAGCGGATTGGAATCATTGTTTAAATATACTACAAACTAATCTTTATTCCACGGATAGTTCTCTACTTTACCGCTTGCAGTTCGGTGATATTTACCAAATTCTGTTATTTGCTTGAGCTTTTCTCCATCAATGACCGGACCTTCTGCGCACATGCGCCAACCGACAGGATCGACACTGCACGAACCACAAATACCAATTCCACATTTCATATATCGCTCTAGGGAGACTTCAAATGGAATATTATTTTGGTAACAAATATCGGCGACTTTCATCTCCATAATTTCTGGTCCGACCGTGTATGCTTTGGTGAATATCACCTTGTCATCCCCGACTCCGTTGGGGGATCCAGTCTGGATTCCCGCTTTCGCGAGAATGACATCGGAGAACACCTGAACATTAAACCCCTTGTATCCCTCTGATCCATCATCAGTTGATACATGTAAAATGGCACCCAGTTCTTTCATCCAATCAAGATACAATAATTCTTCTTTTGTACGAGCACCAAGAAAGACGTGAACATCAATCCCCTTCTCTCGCGCTTCTTTTGCCAGATTAAACAGTGATGCCATGCCGTATCCGCCAGCAATCAAAGCAATTGAACCGGCTTCTGGCAAAGAAAACGTTGAGCCAAATGGCCCACGAAATCCGACTAAATCCCCAACATTCATACTATGAAGTGCTTTTGAGGATTCTCCCACTGCTGCAACAGTTATCATAAACTCTCCTGGCACTCGTGATACCAACCCAAATGGTTTTTCATCATATCCGGGGATCCACGTCATCACAAACTGACCAGGTGCAAAATCCATTTCATATTCGAAAACAAACGTTTTTACTCGTTCGTTTTCAGTGATGATATTTTTGATTGGAAGAATAAGTGGTTTTTCAGTATTCATATTTAAATAATATTAAATGTCATTCCGGACTTGATCCGGAATTCAGTCTTTTTCTGGATCCTGAATCGAGTTCAGGATGACTTCAGAAAATATAATCAATTTTTATGCGCTACACCTCTCATCTCTTCAATAGAATTATACCCTTCCTTTTTCATAAACTCCTCAATCTCTGTGGTCACTTTTTTGAATATATCAATCCCTCGATAATAAATTCCCGATCCAATCCCAACCGCCGTAGCCCCAGCCATGATAAACTCGATTGCATCTTCTCCCGTATTGATTCCACCCGTTCCAATGATGGGGATTTTGACTGCTTTGTACAAATTGTATACGGCGCGGACACCAATGGGACGGATAGCTGGACCCGAGAGTCCGCCTACTTTATTTGTCAAAATGGGACGTTTGAGTTTGGTGTCTATATTTATTCCTGAAACCGTATTGATCGCAGTCAACCCATCTGCGCCAGCACTTTCGGCTGATTTGCCAATTTCGGTAATATCAGTCACATCTGCTGTTAGCTTTGCAAAAAGAGGTATATTCCCGACTACTTTTTTTACAGATGAAATGACATCGTAGGTCATTTTGACATCTGAAGCATACATTCTCCCCAGATCATCTGCTGTATTGGGACAAGATAAATTGAGCTCAATAATGGCAGGCTTGAGCACTGCCATTTTTTCAGCCACCATGACAAAATTGGAAATAGTATCGGCAAACATACTTCCAATAAAGGGAATTTTCAATATTTTGATTGACTTTTGAATCTTATCTTTTGACCCGTCAATGCCAGGGTTTGAAAGCCCAACCGCATTGTGTATTCCTTTTTCCCACGCATAAACAGTGGGATTGTGATGACCAAATCGTTCATTATGACCGATGGATTTTATTGTCACCGCACCTGCTCCATTTTCCTCAACAAATTTCAATGACGATGCGCTCACACCCATGATCCCAGACGCGAGAATAGTAGGGTTTTTAAGTTGTATTCCAGCGAGGTTGACTGAGAGATCAATCATAGTTAATATATATTACCACGATAGTCTATATCGTACATATAGATAATGTTTTTATCAAAATCAATTTGGTAAATAGCGCGTATTTTCCCTATTCGAATACGGTAACTTGATTTGGTATTAACCATTTTGCGAATATCGAGGTTGGAGTTTTGTGGATTATCTTTTAGTAAGGCAAGCTTTTCCATAACTTGTTTTTTATCATTTCTTGGGAAAGTCGTAAGGCGTTTGACTGCTCTTGGATGATAAATAAGTTTAAAAGTCATGATGTAAGATCTAACTCCTTCAATACATCCTCGTGACTCACCCATTCTACATCTTGTTTCGTCTCTTTTTCATACTCCTGTGCCTTGAACGAATCATTATAATCTTCTGCCAAATCGCAAAGCCTGTTGTATTCTGTCAAGCCTAACAGTACTCCTTGCGGTTTAGAGCGATAAAAAATATATGTAGGACCCCCCCTATTGGCTTCATCAAGCAAAGCTTTGGCATTTTCTCGCATATCGCTGATTGTTTTCACGTTTTTTGTTGTAAGCATAGTATAAGAAAATATGAGATTAATCTAAGATATTTATACCACATAATCTAAGATTTGTCAAAGAGCCTGAACTGTAACATTTTTGATATTATGTTGCTATTTTATTAAAATATTGATATTATTATTTCATTAATACTTAATTTTATATTAAAAAATACTATTTCTATGAAAAACATACATCTTCAGATCGAAGGAAAACCTCTGTCTCTCGACTTTGATACTCATTTTAACCATGTAGTCAAGATAAATCAAACTCTGAATGAAGGTGCGTATCAGCAATATAAGCAGACAGGTCTCACGTATGTTGACGTTCCGGAAATCGTGGGGATAACTGGTGCATGCGAGAACGTTGACACTCTTTTCAAAGTCAATAATCGCTTCGATATCCCCCTTTTCTTTTCACAGACCGGTCAACTTTCACTTGAGCAGGCTCTTCAATCTCTCCCCGGTGTTTTTACGGTCATTCATTCGGGAAGGGACGAAGAGGAAGAAGACAACCGGCATTTGCGGCAGTTCCGTTTAACCGAAGAGGAGTTTGATTGTACCTTGGCCGGAATGACCAGAAAGAACTATGATGAGGAAAAAATGTTTATAGCCTTGCTCTCCCATATCCAACACACCGTGAAATCCATGGTCGGTGCTGTTCTCAAGAGCAACTCCACGATATTGAAAAAAGTTTACAAACGAGATATATCAAAACTTGAAAAAATTCTTACATCGGAATTTTTACGAATAAGCTACGAAGATGCTATCACTTTGCTCAATCAACACCATTATCCAGGCGTAACATTTGGTGATGATCTAAACACTGAGCATGAAGCCAAGATTGTCTCTGTTCTCAATAAAAAGGGAGAGGAACTTCCCGTTTTTATAACTCGTTATCCAAAAGAAATTAAATTTTTTAATATGAAGGTCTCTGCCAAAGATCCAAAGGTTGTCCTATCTGCAGACCTGATCCTGCCTTTCTCCGGCGAATCAACCGGCTCAGCGGTGCGGGAGCATGAGTACAAGAAACTGAATAATCGATTACTCACTTCCACTATGTATAAACTCCATCTGCAAAGAGGTGGCAAATACGAGGATTTCGGATGGTATTTGAATATTATAAAAAATAAGCGTTCCAATCCGCACGCTGGCTATGGGATTGGCAACGAGCGTGTTCTCCAGTACATATTTGGAGAAACGGATATCAGAAATGTCTCGCTTTTTTCTCTTCTCAATCAACAAACCGGAGACTGGACAAAAAAGAAATATGGTCAGGCCGCAATTATCACCGCTCCCAAAAAACATATTTTACTGACGATCGGCAAACAACACGATAAAGAATTATTATTGCCTTCTGTAAAAAAACTTGCTCAAAAACAACAGTTCATTTTGTATGCAACGGAAAATACACATCTTTTTTTGAGAAAACATGGTATTTTGACATCTCTTGTTTATAAAGTATCGGAGTTTGGAAAAACACCCAATATCAGCACCCTCCTCTCAAACAAAGTCTTTGATCTAATCATCAATACACCCCGGAGGGAAAAGATGGCATCTGCTAAGGAGTTTACTGATGGAAAGCTTATCAGAAAAGGAGCAGTCGCATTTGGCATTGCCCTGATAACAGATCCTGAAGTCGCTGTGGAGATGATACAGAACTTGAGTTGATTCAATCGTAAGATTCGTTAAGCAACCATTTTTTGAGTTTCTTGACTTCCCACGTATTCACCACATCTTTTTTCTCAAGCCACCCGCGCCGTGCCACAAACACGCCATATTTCATCCAATCCATGTGTTTGACTGCATGAGCATCGGTATTTATGAAAAACTTCACACCCTTCTCCACTCCTTCTTTAACAAGTGAGTCTGGTAAGTCCAGTCGTGATGGACCCGCATTGATTTCAAGCGCTTGATCATGTTTGACAACATGTTCAAAAATCTGATCCCAATCTATTTCCACACCCTCTCGCGTCCCCAGTAGTCGTGCCGTCGGGTGACCAAAAATCTTTACTTTTGGATAAGATAAGGCCTTGAGTACTCGCTTTGTCATCTCTGTCATATTCATCCTAAAAGAGGAATGCAAAGCAACAATGAGATAATCGACGTATTCAAAGGCATTGTCAGGAAGCGCAAGCGATCCATTTGGAAGTATGTCTGCTTCAAGACCAATAAAGTATGGCAGACCTGCGTTCTTCATGATTTGGTCAATGTGTGTTTTTCTGTCTTTCATAATGGTTACGACTTCACCTTCTGATAGATTTTTTTGTTTAGGATTGTGCTCGGAAAATCCAATATACTCATAGTGCAATTCTTTTGCTCTTGCAGACATTTCTTCAAATGTATTGAGTCCCACGTCATGCGACGTTTGCAGATCGTACGAACTATGCATATGGAAATCACCTTTGATATCGCTTTCTTCAGCAAGCTTGGGTAATGATTTTTTTTCGGCAAACTCTATTTCTCGAGTGCCTTCTCGCATCTCGGGAGGTGGTGTTTGAAGCCCGAGAAATGAATAAAGTGATTCCTCATCTGAAAATTTTTGAACACTCACTTTGTCTTTCATGTTTTTTAGTCCATACTCATTCAGAGAGTATCCCTTTTTCAACGCATATTCCCTGAGCTTAATATTATGAGCCTTGCTCCCCGTGAAGTACTGAAGCATTGAGCCATAACTTGTCGAGTCTTGCACTCGAAGATCAATGCGTATATTTCCTACAGCAAGAATTGATGCCTTTCTCTCCCCCGCAGCCTCAATGGTTCGTTTTTCCGGATATTTCAAAAAGTGGTCGATAATTGTTTGCATATCACCCTCTTCTGCCACAATTGCAAGGTCAATATCCCCAATTGTTGCAACTCTCCGTCGGAGAGATCCGAGGGAATCAATTCTCTTTATGAGCGACCCAAGTTCATTCATGTATTTGATGACTTCTGTCGCAATTTCAATGGCGTGCGGCATCGGCATCCGCTCTTCTCGCCGATCCTGCCTCTTAAAAACCTCAAGCCCTTCGATGATATCATCTTGAGATTTACGACCAAACCCCTCAAGTTCCTCGATCTCACCAGCATTTGCCAAATTTCGCAGATCATCGATCACCGTTTCCTTGTCAGTAAGACCAAAATGCGAAACCAGTCGAAACGCTTTTTTAGGCCCGATTCCCGGGACTTTCATGAGGAGAAATACCGAAGGCGGAATTCCTTTGAGCACTTCATTGAAGTGTGATGATGTGCCATTTTCAAACAGCTGGGATAGTCCTGATCCAATTCCGGGACCGATCCCAGGGACTTTTTGAAGCTTTCCTTCTTGCCAAATGTCTTTGAGCTCACGGGAAAGATGTTCGACGGTATCTGCTGCTTTTTGATAGGCAATAATCTTAAATCGATTGTTTTTCCCTGCATCATGTCCTTCTTGCAACATATATGCAGCAGCAATATTTCGTAAGAGTTCGGCGATTGATTTGTTTGAAATTTGGTCTGGAGTCATGATTCAATTTAACGGAAAACATTACAAACTATTTGGCCCGAATGCAAAGGGAAGCAATATATCTACTCCCTCTATTCGAAAGACTCTATCTGAATTTTGAATGATGAGGATGACCCATTTTTGACCACCAAGAGATTCGTATTCTTTCATGACTTGCCGACAAATCCCACACGGACTCCCCGAGACTTCTTTTTCCAAAGGTACCGGAGTATTCATATCGCTTGCTGGTCGTGCGATAACCGCGATCTTTCGGATTTGATCTTGTTTTCCCATTGAACCTATCGTAAACATTGCTGACCGTTCAGCACAGTTTGTTGGACCGTATGCAGCATTTTCCTGATTTGATCCTTGAACGATTGTTCCATCATCAAGGAGAACAGCGGCGCCCACACGAAAATTTGAATAAGGAGAATATGAGTACTTCATTGCAGCTCGCGCCTCAATACAAAGATTTTTTTCATCATCGGGAAGGTCACTTTGAGAAGGGAAAATTGTCACTTCTGAGGTTAGTGTTTGTACTGTTATGTCAGACATATGTGAAATAAGTATATCAAAATACTTATATTCAACTATACAATTTATAAATAAAGCAAGAGTTCAGGGTCTTTGACACAGTTTGTCATTCCTGCGCAGGCAGGAATCCAGTTTTTAGACTATTACAATGATCTGGATCCCCGATCCCGCCAGAGGCGGGCAAGCGGGTCGGAGATGACAAATGAGAAATCGATGCAAGGAACGTAAAACGTTCCAAGCCACGGGGAATTAAAAAACTCCCTCTGGAAACAAGATAATCCTATTTTGGGATAATACCGTAATAGGATATATCATAAGAACATATATGAGTAAATCTGTTTATTCAAAAGATTACAAAGAAATCATAGAGCGCTTGAAAGTAGCGCGTATTGAAGTTGGACTGACCCAACAAGAGGTCTCTGACAAACTCGACAAACCTCAATCCTATATTTCAAAAATTGAATCTGGCGAAAGACGGCTTGACGTAGCAGAGATGAAGAAATTCGCTGTTATTTATAAAAAGGATATTTCATTTTTTATAAAATAGTATGCAGAAACGAACACTTGCACAGATTAAGAAAGCACTCAAAGAGCTTTCTGAGAAAGGGTGGATTAAGTCAAACCGTTCGCACAATACCGGCATTGGTAAAACACTTGAAGATTATCTCGGTATTACTGAAAACAATATTGCGTTGCCTGATTTTGGGGTAATGGAACTGAAATCACAGAGGGCTGGTACCGCTTCCATGATGACTCTCTTTACCAAAAAACCAGAAGGTATAACGAATGCGGAAATCTTGAAAAGGTTCGGGTATCCAGATGCCGAATTTCCACAACATAAAATACTTCATCAAACAATTACGAATGGAAAGAAGAATGGTCGCGGTTTTCATTATAGAGTTGATGAGAAGCAAGGTAAATTACTCATACTCAAAAATAGAACAGTGCTCGGATATTACGAGCTGGATTTCTTAAGACTAAAGGCCGCCGAGAAAATTGGAAATGGACTTATTCTTGTTTTTGCAAACTATAAAAAAGAAAAGGGACAAGAGTATTTCCACTACACCGAAGCTTGGTTACTAAAGGATATAGACCCAAAGCAGTTTCTCGCATTGTCAAAATACGATATTCGCCTTGGGGTTTATCGGACTGGAAAGAATGCAGGTAAATTGCATGATCATGGCTCGGCTTTTCGTCTCACTCGTCTTTCCGAAAAAACTTTTCCGGTTATGTTCAAAACACACAAGCGTATTCTCTAATTTTTCCTCAACACGACAATACTCTCCTTGTTCATTGTTTCTTCAAGAGCACCCACGATATTTGTTGGAGAGTTTTTTATAGGCATTCTTTTGCCGGGAATATTTCGAACAATAATATCTTCGCAAGTAAACCCTATTTTTTCGGCTAATTCGGCAATGATAAAGTCGGTAGGAATTCTCACTTGTTTGACTAGTCTATTTCCAATAACAAGACAAAAATATTTTTTTGGTTTAAGTATTCTATGAGCTTGTTTCAAACACTCATTCAATCCAATATTAAAGCTTAATACATCTTTTGCTCTCGCTTCATCTTGTTTCGCGATTTTTTCTAATGATTCTCTGAGATAGTCCGATGAAAGTGTGTGGGTTAGATTTTTAGTAGCTCTGCCACCAAGTAGGTCATTATCTACACCAGAAGCATCGTTTGGATCATCAAACACATCAATCCACTGCGCTGAAAGGCGAGAAAATTGCCCATAAGCAACAGTTGTCCTACTATCGCCGTATGGCGGAGAAGTAATAATACAGTCAATAGAATTGTCTTTAATTCCATTGTCTTTTGATGAATCGCCATAGATAATTTTCGTCCATGAATCTTTTTTTGCATCTTTGTAAAAATCAGCCATTCCTACGATATTTTTCTCTGCGTGTTTGCGAAATATACCAATAACATCCGGATCATGTTTTTCCAGCTTTTCACCTTTAATTCGGACCAATTTGAACTCCCCAGTCTTTGTATTTGAGCAGTAGCGAACCGTCTCACTAAAGGCAACCAACAAGAAATTCTGAATTGTTTCGTCTTTTATCTCTCGTATAGCCTTCTTTAGTTTTGCAAGCTTAACTATTACCTTTTCTTTGAACCAAAAATCAATATTCTTAAAATCTGGTCTTTGTATTTCTTTATCTTTAATCTTTGCTACTCTATCAATTAGAGCGAAATAGTCTTTCGTTATTTTTTTAGGATTGATCGGAGTTGTCTTTGCATGCGCCAAAAAAATAGCCAAAGGATTAAGATCAATCCCGTAAGCATTTCTTCCTATCAGCCTACTTTCAACTAAAGATGAACCAGAACCACAGAAAATATCACAGATTGTATCGCCCTCTTTACTATACCTTTCTAACAATCTTCGTCCGACTTGTGGGATAAACATTGCTGGATAAGTATGTATTCCGTGTGTGTGTGATTTTGTCTTTTCTCCTCTGTAATCCCACGAATAATCTATTTTTCGCACATATTTTTCATCTCTTGATTGCCCATGATCTAGTTGCGATTCAAGATTACGAATAATCTTAACAACCACACCTCTCACTTCTACCTCGTCACGATACATTGGGAAAAGTGTTGGGTTTGCTGGTTGTAGTCTAAATTTCCCATTTTCACGATACAATTTTTTGAGCGTTGCTTGATTATCATCTATCACAGCCACAACAGTCTGACCATTTTCTGCCATATCTTGTTTGCGTATAATAACAATATCACCATCAAACATACCCTCATCAATCATGCTACTACCTTGCACACGCAAAGCGTAGTGCTTGCCTTGTTTTCCAATTTCATCTCTTGTGATAGTGATAATTTCATCCGAAATTTCTATCGCTTCAATGGGTTGACCGGCGGCGATTGCACCGAGAATTGGTATTTCTATTGTTTGTTTTTGCTCAATAGTCGAAACGCCTCGGGGCTGATTGAATTCTTTATTGAGTTGTCCAGCTTCTTGTAGTTTTTTTATGTAATAGTGGGCAGTCGAAACCGAAGCGAGCTTGAATTTTTTACCGATCTCCTCAAGAGAAGGGGCGTAGCCCTTGGTGGTCTTATAGCTCTTTATGAAATTGAGAACTTGTTGTTGTTTTTTGGTAATCATAGGGCTTGACGATAATTTTATAAAAATGATACTATCAATATAGAAGATAAATAGAAAGTATACAAGTAGTAGTTACTCAAAATACTCGCGGTATTTTCTAGTTATATATTTTCATCTCTTCCCACATCCAAATTCTCCTTGTATAATGTGAGCTAACATATGGAAAAGCGTCCGTTTATTCTTGGCATCGCCGGTGGCACCGGCTCCGGCAAAACCACCATTGCTCATAAAATCAAGGACTATTTCAATCACAATGTCGTCTATATCCCCCACGATCGCTACTACAAAGATCAGTCTGAAAAATCCATGGAAGAACGGGTGAAGACAAATTATGATCATCCCGATGCTCTGGAAACAGATTTATTTATCAAACAACTTGGCGATCTTTTGGAAGGAAAAACAGTTGAAATTCCTCAGTATGATTTCACCAATCACACACGAAAAAAGGGAATTACAACTCCTGTCTCCCCGTCTCCCTTTATTATCATTGAAGGTATCCTCATTTTTCACGAACCAAAACTTCGCGACCTAATGGATCTCAAAGTTTACGTAGACGTTCCAGCTGATATCCGAATCCTCAGAAGAACAAAGCGCGACATAGAAGAACGCGGTCGGACACTCGATTCATGTTATGCACAATATGTCACCTATACCCGTCCGATGCATGAACAGTTTGTCGAACCAACCAAAGAATTTGCGGATATCATTGTCCCCCGTGGCGGGAAAAATGAAAAAGCAGTGACAACCTTGATTCATACGATTGAAAAACGATTAAAATAATACAATGCCAAATCCACAACCCATTGAATGGAATTTTAAAGACCTCGTATTAACAGATATCAAAAAAAATGGTGGCTGGGTCAATGCACATGCACATATAGATCGTGCTTTTACTATCCGCCCTGATAGTCTCGATATCTACAAAAAATATATGCTCACTGAAAAGTGGGACATAGTGGATGCGGTGAAAAATGCGAGTGAAGATGAATATTATAGGCGTATTTCAAAAGCTCTTGAGCTTATGATTAATCAGGGAGTTACTGCCGTCGGATCATTTATCGATGTGGATCCTGTGGCAGAAGATCGTGCGATAAAAGCTGCACTCAGAGCAAAAGAACAATATAAATCCCAGATCACTGTCAAACTCATAAACCAAACTTTGAAGGGAGTAATCGAACCCAAGGCAAGAAAATGGTTTGATATCGGCGCTGAAATGGTTGATATTATTGGCGGGCTACCCAAGAGAGATGAACGAGATTCTGGAAAAGGTGAGGAACATTTTGACGTTCTTCTTTCGACTGCCAAGAAATTGGGCAAAATGGTACATATACACGTTGATCAATTTAATGTTCAGTCAGATAAAGAAACAGAAATGCTTGCAAACAAAACCATCGAGCATGGCATGCAGGGAAAAGTTGTGGCAATTCACTCCATCTCACTTGCGTGTCAACCAAAAGAATATCGAGAAATGGTGTATAAAAAATTGAAAGAAGCTGAGGTGATGATGATTGGCTGCCCAACTGCATGGATAGATCAACCTCGTCACGAAGAAAATCAACCCTTTCACAATGCACTCACTCCTGTGGATGAACTTGTGAACCATGGAATCACTGTTGCGATTGGCTCTGATAATATCGCAGACTACATGCTTCCGTTTACCGATGGAGACATGTGGAATGAGCTCAAACTTATGGCCATCGGAAATCGATTTATGGATCTTGATGAGTTGGTCAAAATCGCAACAGTTAATGGACGGAAGGTGCTCGGATTTGAAAAATAATTCAACTTAACCTATGTGTGAAAGACCTCCGTTTATGGGTGCACTTATCGCAGGCACAAATGGTGGAACAATCGGATATACAGAAATGATTATTCAAGAACAATCTCCACCTCTTAAACCCCATGAAACCGGCATACCTGATAGAGCACCTAAAAGACCAACATTAAAAATAAGCACTATCGCTGGAATTACTGGACCTGAGTTTGAAATACAAGCTACTCTACCAGATGGACGAATCGAAGTAAGTTATTGGAATTCTTATGGTTGCCACATATGTGGCAACCTTCCACCCCCTATTTCAAATCCACAGTTCCAATGGGCTAGATAATCACTTCTTCACGCCGCCGGCTTTCAGTTTTTGCACAAGTTCTTTTGCGACTTCAACCGAGGTCACCATCTTGACATTATTTATGACCACTACTGATTGATACATTATCAAACACTCAAATAACAAAGCAATCTCATTTTCCCAAATATGATAATCGGAAATCGATTTATGGATTTAGATGAACTCGTTAAAATCGCAACGGTACGTGGGAGAAAAGTACTGGACCTTGTTGATTAATAGGTTTTATTAATTTGTTTATGGCCAGATAAAATATGTTCTGTTTATTTTCCCACCACAACATTGCATTTGTTACATCTTGTCCGATCTTTTTTAAGTGCAAATTTCCTGTTGATCCGGTATGAGATGATGCTTTAATCACTTCTACGCTATTAAACTGTGGGATTTTATCCAGTGAAACAGCTACTTGTTTATATGCTTCACGAAATGGGATCCCTTTTTTCACAAGCTGATATGCCGCATGCGTTGCATAGATTTCTTTAGAAAATCCGTTTTTCAAATTATCCTTTTTTGGCTTTATACCGGCCACTAGCAAATTCGATATTCTTACCGAACTTTTGACAATAGAAAAACTAACCAACAAAGATTCTTTTGTTTCGGCAAAATCAGCATTATACCCAGATGGCAAACCAGCTAAAATTGCGTTATTTGCGTGTGCATATTGTAATATGCGATGAGTTCTTGCACGAAGTATCTCCATAATATCAAGATTATTCTTCTGTGGCATGATGCTTGATCCGGTACAAAGCTCTGATGGCACATCAAAATAGTCAAATTCAGATGTGGTAAATATGAGCATGTCACTTGCAAACCGAGACAACGTCAACATGATCTGCGACAACGCATGAAGCGTGACCGCTTGTGATTTGACACGGGAAACTTGAGCATAAAGCGAATTGTTTTGAACTTTACCAAATCCGAGAAGCTTAGATGAATACTCGCGATCAATCTCAAGTGAGACACCATAAGCCGCCCCAGAGCCAAGAGGAGATTGATCAACATCATCGAATGCACTTTTCAATACGTTCAAATCATCTATTAAGCTCTCAGCAAAACTTCCCGCCCACATACCGACCGATGAAGGCATTGCTTTTTGCATATGGGTATAACCGGGCATCGGAACGAATTCGTACTTCATTGCCAATACTTGAAAAGAGTTTACGAGCTCTGCCACTTGTTGGGCAAGGATTAAAAAATTGACTCATTTGATTCAAGATACCGGCAATAATCGTACGATTTTAGATATCGGTTGCGGGACAGGACGCCATACATTTTATCTTCATCAGAAGTTTCCTGATGCAAAAATATATGCATACGACAATTCTCCAAAGGCTTTAGAGATTATAAAAGAGATCAAAGAAGGATCATCCATATCAGACGAACGAATGATCATATTTGAGCATAATATGGACAAAGCACTTCCCTATCAAGATATGAGATTTGATATTGTTGTTTCGTCATTAGTCATTCATCATGGTTTTTTCAATGAAATCAAAGAAAGAGTTGATACCAGTCTTTCACTTGTCAAAGATAATGGCTTCTTTGTGCTTATTGTCCCCTCGACAAAAGATCCACGCTATGCGACTGGGGAAACAGCAAAAGATGGCACCAAACTCAATACGGATCAGGACGATGGAGATATCCCTCACTATTTTTTCAGTAAAGATCTTATTAAAAAACTATTCCAGAATTATTCCATCGTAGATATCCATAAGTATGAAAGACCCATGGTGACAGCCGTGGGTTCGGCTGTCAACTGGGACATAATTGTCAAGAAAGAATAGGCATTATTTAGTAATTATCTGCTCCACAAGCTTCTTTGCTACTCCAACATCGGTGACAAGGTGTGTGTTGTTCTTGATGGCATACTTTCGTATGGTTTGTCCGTCGGTAAGCTCCTTCTCGGTTCGCTCCTCTTTTTCGGTATCTGTTGGGATATTGATAATGAGATCAAATCTATTTGCCTCAAGAAGATCTAATAAATTGGGCTGATCGTTTACTTCAGAGATCTTGTGAACCAGGATTGCCTCAATTCCTTCACGCTTCAAGAACTTGTGAGTTTTGTATGTTGCATAAAGCTGAAATTGAGCATCAGCAAGCATCTTCATTTCTTTTCGCAGTTTCTGTTTGTTTTCTCTTTTACCTATAGACAACAGGGCGGTCTTTTCGCTTCTTTGTGCCATGCGCATTTGAAGTGTATGGAGCTCTATAAACCCTGGTGAAGCATTTTGATTAAAGTCATGTGAAGCCATGAATGTAACAAGTTTTTCGCTAAATACACTATTTGGGGTTTCTAAGGCTTGCACCTCTACCTTTCCCTTATAAAGATTGACCTTGACTTCTCCGGTTACTTTTTGATTGACATCATTTGTATATGCATTTAAATGAGACATCAAAGGATCAAGCCACAATGCTCCATAACACATATATGCCCATTTAATATCAATGGCATTCTTAAATTCATTCTCAGATCGAGTACAGACAAACTTTTCTAATGTTTGGTGTGCTATCGTAATGATTTCTGCTCCAGGAGCTTCATATACATTTCTAATTTTTAATCCAACGACTCTATCCTCTATATGAGTAGCAATCCCAATGCCGTGCTGAGCACCTATTTTGTTCAATTCCTGAATTAATCGAGAAAGTTTAAATCTCTTCTGATTAATTGCTACAGGAATACCTTTTACAAAAGAAATAGTAATTACCTCTTCTTTATCTATAGCGTTTTTGGGCAATTTACAAACTACTAAGATTTTTTCGAGATTTGGAATTAATGCCGGATTCTCTATTTCACCGCCCTCAGCAGAAACCCCCCAGAGATTATCATCATAACTATAAATTTTATCTGCAGTTTGTTTTACAGGAATATTGTGCTCTTTAGCATATTCTAATTCTTCATCTCTTCCCATTCCCCATTCCCGGACAGGAGCAATAATTTTAATATCAGGATTTAACGCTAATGCGCTCCCTTCTATCCGAACCTGATCATTCCCTTTTCCGGTACATCCGTGTGCTATCGTGTCAGCACCTTCCTGAGCTGCAATCTTTACTGCCCATTTGGCAAGAAGTGGCCTACCCATTGAGGTTGCTAAATAATATCTCCCCTGATATGACGCATTGGCCTTTATTCCTTTTGCAATGTACTCTTCTGCAAACTCGTCTTTAGCATCAATAACCATTGCCTTTATGGCACCAAGTTTGAGAGCTTTTTCGTGAATAATTTCAAGATCATCCGCTTGTTGACCGATATCTATGGTGAGCGCAATGACTTCTGCATTATATTCATCTTGGATCCATTTGAGCATGACCGATGTGTCAAGTCCACCTGAATACAGTAATACAACCTTTTTTACTTCTCCTTTTCGACCTTCATAACTTGATACTTTGACGTAGTCTTGTTTCTGTTTCATAGAAAAATATGCAAATAATAATGAGGAAAATGGGTAATTTTTACGATAAATATACGTAAATACCTAAAATATACACCTATGAATATGAAAATGCAAGAAAAAATGAACTTATTAGGAAAGAAAATGTTCGTTTATATAGGAAGTTGCATTCTCACATGAATTGACAATTGGCGCCATTCCCTCACTCGATTGAGACCTTGTAATATACGTCACGCCAAATAGAATATCGGGCGGTAAACTTACTCCTCTTTGTGCAATTCTTTGGCATAAAACACGGAGACGTCCTGGACTTGCTTCTGAAAGATCTTTTCCCTCCTGGGATCTTGGTATCCGAAACTACAACTCATCTCAATACCCTCCGTAAACAGATCAAAATACATGGAGTTTTATTGGCCCATTTGGGCAAGGTGGATTGCTCTTCCAAGACCGCTTTTATACTTTTCATAAAGAGCAACCTCTATGCCATCTACACCATCAACTTCATTTCCGCATAGAGCTCTGCGATGATCTATCATATCACTAAGCTCTAATTCGCCAAACTGAGCTATTGCCACATCTTCGTGAAGTTGCGCATAAGCGTCGTCTGTTTGATATCCAGTTTGTTGTACTATTTTTTTGTCGCCATCAGTGAAATACGTCATCATTCCGCTAGTATGCATTTCATACCGTGGCCAACCGTCAGCTATATTTTGCGCTGTAGGGCGAGCCTCTCCTATACTGCTATTGAAGTGATGAAGTTCATGCGATGCAACCCTAAACAAAGTTTCGAAATTATCAGGATGAAGCAAGTTATCTGCTATTACAACAAGTTTGTTCCCACATAAATTATCGATTAGTTTGGTAACTCCTGGATCAAAACTCGCCAACTCATCAAAAAAGCTTTTCCTATTTTGATCATTATAAAACTCCAAGGTTGCCCCACCTCGCGAAATTTGATGCTGATAGCGGGTGGCTCTGGCGGTAACGTGGGTGGCTTGATAAATTCCATCGATTAATGCAAAATCCTCTTCTCCAGCATAAACCGTACTGTTAATAAAGCAGGTGAGAGTCAGTTCTGGGTTAGGATACACTTCCTTGAAGACTTGGCTGTTGAATACATGGCTCATAGCCTCATATAATCGCTTACTCGATTCAATATGTGGCTCTTGCAATGATTCGAGTCTCCAGTCGGTAAATCTCCACGGATGCATTCTTTCATTCATAACCTATAGTATAACATACTTTCTGTATCAT
>Ga0210057_1001471_pt1 | contig 35734 bp, 36 predicted proteins | sample CryGeyCG2114_010_2_FD_183968 | JGI IMG/M metagenome (GOLD analysis project Ga0210057, IMG submission 183968) | Groundwater microbial communities from aquifer - Crystal Geyser CG10_big_fil_rev_8/21/14_0.10 (SPAdes) (version 2) | ecosystem: Environmental > Aquatic > Deep subsurface > Groundwater ... | reverse complement strand
TACCGGATTGGAGAAGCTCCAACTATCAATATCCAAGCTCAAGTTGAGAAATCAGGAGTGATCACGATCACTGCTCAAACTTCTGGAGTAGTGCAAAAAATATACTTCAATGAAGGAAAGTCCGTACTTCAAGGGCAAACGCTCATCTCACTTTCATCAAATTATCAAGGCGGCAATGCCGCAGCTGTCCAGACGGCAATTGCCGCCAGGACTTTGAAAAATACCGAAGAAACCTACGACACTCAGAAAGATATTATTTCAAAACAAATTGATTTAACAAATAAAACTGATGAAAATTCAGACGAACTTCGAAGCATCGCTAGTAAATCACTTCAGGAGACTCGCGATTTGATTTCTTTAAATAATACTATTCTAGACACTTTAAAAACAAATTTAGCAACCTACGAGGCGGCGTCAGACACTGCAAATGCTCTTGCAACAAAACAACTTATCAGTTCCTACACAAGCGCCAACAACTCGCTCAACTCTGCCCTTCGAAATAACGAGTATTCATCATCGTCAGAAAAAAAGCCAGCTGAAATTTCAAATCTAAGTCGAGATATAACTGTGAAACAACTTGAGATGCAGCAAAAAGCTATTGATTTGGGCCGTGATATTTCAAGACTCCAGCTCCAGCTTGCACGGATAATGGAGGCTACAATGTATCCATCATCTCCGTTCAATGGCACGGTACAACGAGTATTTGTAAAAGTTGGAGAAGCTGTGAGCCCTGGAACACCACTCGTTCAACTGTCGCAAGTAATTGAAGAAGATCCAATAATTGCAATCGCATACGTCCCACTTGAGATCGCTGAGTCGTCAACTTATGCCCAGCCAAGCATTTTGACAATCGGAAAAATGAGCTACGAAGCATATCCGTCATACATCACTCAAGATGCAATTAAAGGAACTTTATACGGAATTTACTTTCCGATTCCAGATAGTTACAGTAAATTCGTAACGGAAAATGGATACATCAATGTCAAACTACCTGTTGGTTACGCTGACACTAGTTCATCTGTCCCATACATTCCACTCGACAGCGTCTATCAAACTCAAAACTCCTCATACGTTTTTGTTATCAAAAATGGAAAGGCTCAAAGTAAGGAGGTCCAACTTGGCCCAGTTCTGGGAGGCTTCGTCGAGGTAGTTTCTGGCCTCTCAAGTGGCGACACGATAATCCTCGATCGCACAATCGTCACTGGTGATAATATTTCGATTAAATAATACATATATGGCCTCCTACCTCTCACATATCCAATTTGACCCTCGTTTACTAAAATCCATTCACAGTAAATATCTTACTAACTTTCGGTTAGTTCTCCTTTTTATAATTAGCGTAATCGTTATTGGAATTGTTAACTATATTGAAATTCCAAGAAGATTGAATCCAGAGGTAAAAATTCCTATCGTCACGGTCCAAACAATCCTGCCTGGTGCCACACCCGAGGATATAGAGCAACTTGTCACCATCCCACTTGAGGACAAACTCAAATCTGTAGAAAATTTAGACGTAATCACATCGTCATCTCGAGACAATTTTTCGGTAATTGTGATGCAGTTCTTGTCCACCGTTGACCCAGACATAGCGCAGGCCGATGCCCAACAAATAGTTGACACTGTGACTAATCTTCCAGTTGATGCCAATGATCCAGTAGTCAGCGCTGTCGATTTTGAAAATCAGCCAATCTGGACGTTTGCCCTAAGCTCAGATGACACTCCATCTCTGATGTCAATTTCCAATAATCTCAAAAACGTACTTGAAGATATCGCAAAAATTGATAAAGTCGTGATCTCAGGATTTGAAAATCAAGAAATCCAGGTAATCATCGATCCTGTCGAAGCGATAGAATATGGAATTACTCCTTTGTCTCTTTCTCAAATCATATCTACCTCATCAAGCTCATTTCCAGCAGGAACAGTCAAAACGGCAAATTCATCTTTTTTCCTATCTGTTGACCCATCAGTCACAACAGTTGAAGATATCCGGAATTTACAGATATCAACGAACGGTCAAGTAGTTCCGCTTTCGCAAATTGCCGTCGTCCGTGAGTCATCTGTGGTAAATCAGAGTCAGTCATATATCGCCTCAGGCGATCAAAAACCAGTTCGTGCAGTCCAATTTTTTGTTTACAAAACTAAAAACTCAGATATTGACGTCGCTGAAAAGGCAGCACATGAGGCGGTTGATGAATATTTGAAACCATATGAATCAATTGTGTCGATGTCAACAATCAGAAATAGCGCCCAAGATATACAGGATCAATTTTCAAATCTTATTGGAGAATTCAGCACAACGATCGCACTTATATTTATTGTTCTTTTAGTGTTTTTAGGATTGAGACAAGCTGTGATAGCCTCACTCACTGTCCCACTGACTTTTCTTTCAGCAATCGCGATAGCAAATAGTTTGGGCATGAGTCTGAATTTTCTAACTATGTTTTCTTTTTTGATAGCTTTGGGGCTTCTCATCGATGATACAATCGTGGTTGTTACTGCAATGACTCGGTATTATTCCAGTGGAAAGTTTACACCGGCTGAAACTGGACTGCTTGTTTGGCGTGATTTTATTATCCCACTCTGGTCAACCACGGCAACTACAATCTGGTCGTTTGTTCCTCTACTTTTAGCAACAGGCATCATCGGAGAATTTATAAAACCAATTCCGATAATTGTCACCGCGACGATGCTCTCGTCAACAACCATTGCTGTACTTATTACAATTCCGCTTCTTATTGTCGTGATGAAGCTCAATATCCCAAGAAGGGTATTGATCTTGCTGAAAGTTATCGGAACATTAATATTAATTGCAGTAATCTTTTACCTCATTCCAAAATCTCCCTTTACGTTTCCAATTCTAATAGCAATGTCTGTTATATTTGCAATCGTTTTTGGTTTAAGAAAATATTATATTTCGCGCCTCAAAAAGCAAATTAAGAGAATTCCAAACATCACTGCTCTAAAAAAATATTCATTTCAAGTTGTAAATTCGGGCTTTATTAATATTGAAAAAATCAGCTATCAATACCAAAAACTTCTAAAGAATATTTTGAATTCAACGTATAAAAGACGGATGACATTGATATTTTTGACAATTTTTGCTTTGGTGTCATATTTATTAGTTCCACTTGGATTTGTTAAAAATGAATTTTTCCCAAAAACAGATGAGGACAATGTTTATCTATCAGTAGAACTTCCATCTGGAACAAATCTTGATACAACTACCACGCAGATGCTTGGACTTCTTTCTGAGGTACAAACTCTTGAAAATGTATCAAAGATTACAGCTGAATCAGGTTATCAAATAGATGCAGAATCAGATCGGAATCAGAATGACTCATCTTTTTTGATGACATTTGATCTTGCTGACAAACGAAGGAAAACATCAATCGAAATCGCAGCTGAACTAAGGAAAATGTTTGCAGATTATAGCTTTGGGAAAGTAATCGTTTCGGAGGTGTCAGGTGGACCACCAGCTGGTGCTGATATTCAGATTAAGCTTCTCGGAGATGATTATACTAATCTGAATAACTTTGCTGATGAAATAATTGCTTATCTCAAAAAAGTTCCCGGAACTGCAAATGTCGATAAATCTATAGACTCTGGAACAAGCAAAATAATATTTGTCCCCGATGATGTTAAACTCTCTGAAGCTGGGATCTCAAGATCCACTCTGGGTCTTTGGCTTCGGACATACGCAACTGGATTTACCCTTGATACGATCAGACTTGATGAGGAAAAAGATATCATCTTCAAGATGTCAGACGGACAAATAACCCCTGAGGATCTGAGTAGTTTGGTAATTTCAACAAATGGAATTGATTACCCACTTCTCACCCTTGGTAGTCTCAAATTAACAAGCAACCCGACAAGCATCACTCATGAGGACACTCTTCGAACTCTTTCTGTCACTGGCTCAGTCACCGATGGCTTTGTTATTTCAGAGATAAATCAGGGACTTGAAAAGTTTGCTGACACTCTCGATTTGCCGAGCGGTTATTCTTGGAAAACTGGAGGGGTAAATGAAGAGAATCAAAAATCAGTAAACTCAATCCTTCAGGCAATGGGACTTTCATTTTTATTAATTCTAATCACGATGGTTATCGTCTTCAGCTCATACAGGCAGGCTGCGATCGTGATGTTGACGATTCCACTGGCAATTTCTGGAGTATTTTATATCTTTGGACTAACTGGCACTCCCCTATCATTTCCTGCACTTATCGGGATTTTGGCGCTATTTGGGATCGTGGTGACAAATGCGATCGTCGTCGTTTCAAAGATAAACTCAAATATTGCGGAGGGGATGGAAATCAAAGACTCAATCCTAGACGCCTCAGGAAGCAGGCTTGAACCTGTGCTTCTTACATCTCTAACAACAATATTTGGACTGTTGCCTATTACATTATCTGACCCTCTTTGGCGAGGACTAGGAGGCGCAATAATTTCAGGATTATTTTTCTCAGGAATGATAAGCCTCTTCTTCATCCCAATTCTTTACTATAATTGGTTTAAGAAAGAGTAGGCCGCGCTTCTGGGTTCGTAGTATCATCACTCCACCGAGTCTTTGGCTAAGTCTTTCGCAAGATTGAGATAGAAAATTCTAAGTTCATCCAAAGTGATTGGTTTTATCATACGGGGAAGGGTTTTAAAGTCTTCAATTTTCATCAAATCCTCAGCGTAGAGAATAACATCAAACTCACGACGGAATTTTTTTTCGATTCCGTAACTTATTTCCCAAATATTCCAATGTTTAAGTAAATAATATAGATCGACAAAATCCTTTATATCAGTTCTACTTTGAATACAAAGTAGTTTATTCGTTGCAACATCTCGTAATGAATCTATTGACAATCCTTGGTAATTTATTCCATTTTCCAAGCGAGGATACGGATAATGTGCAAAATCTACCTTCAACGTTTCATTGCCAAAATGTAATAAGTACATCCTAACAACTTCGCGATCTTTCACCTCATACGTAAATCCATATTTATTACTCCATCGCTCTATTATATTTTCAATAATTTCATTGTCGAATTGTTTTTCAGAAAAAAAATCAAGATCTTCTGAATGTCGGTGATTTAAATAGAAAGAACTAAGCGCAGTGCCCCCAGTGAAGTAAAAATTTTCTTTGATGTAATCTTCACCTAAAACAGCTGTGAGAATGATTCGCTGTTCTTTAGTGAGACTTTGTGGGTCTTGATTTTTCCCCATATAAGTAACTCCATTAATTGTTTGGCTCTTGGTTCAAGCCTTAATTGATCCCAGTATTTTTTTACGTTAGAGAGCGGGATCTTCTCCCCTTTTTCCGGTCCGTAATTGATCATTCGCTCCAAAATTTTTATACGTCCGCTTTCGGTCTTTTCAAGCTCGGCACGATCATAATCCCATAAATATCTGCTCATAGAATGATTATACCACCTGTTGTCAATATCTTCGTCTTTACTCCCTCCAACCCTTTTTCACCCAGAAAAAAGAGATTGAGATGACCAAGATAACAGATTGAATTAAAAATACATATTTACCAACTACAGCATAAAGCCATGTGGCAATAAGCGGCGAGATCGCAGATGATGCTGAGAAGTACGATTCATCGATTCCCATAATCTCCCCTTGTTTTGACTCGTCAACTGATTTTGAGATCAATGATTTGAAAGTCGGCATCGAGATGGATAAACCAAAATTGTTTAAATATACAAGAGGTAGAAACATCCAGAAATTTGAGGCAAAAATGTACAAAAATTGTGATAAAGAAAGAGCCATTTGACCAATAATAAATGTCTTCAAGTCGCCGATCCGCTTTGAGATCACGCCAGCCAAAAATGCCTGGTTAAAGACTAAGAATATCCCTACAACCATAAAAAACAATCCGATCTTTGTTGAGTCAAAGGCAAAGTTATCAATCATATAAAGGACAAAGATTGATGAAAATGAACTAAAAACAAACAAAAACATAGCTCGCAGGAAAAAAAGGTATTTTATTTTCCGATTTTTACTATATTTGATAAGTTTTGGAAAAAATTGCAATTCTTCTACAATGCCAATTTTTACTTTTGGAACTCGTGAATTTAATGGAAGCGACTCTGGTAAATATTTAACCATCACGATGAGAGTGATCATCGATATCGCAAGCGTCAACAGAATTGGAATTAGATATCCAATCGAATGAGACATAGTCAATCCGCCGATTACCGGCCCAAAGATGAGCCCCAAACCAACAACTCCCCCAACCATACCAAACGCTTTTGTTTTCTCCTCACGAGTCGTAATATCTGACAAATACGCACTGGCAACAGCGCTATTGCCCCCAGTCACTCCATCTGCAATCCTTGAAATTATTATGACAAGAAGCGGAATTGAAACTATTCCGACTGATACATTTGGAACAAAATACGCAACAGCAAAAATCACCCAGCTAAGCACCGTTCCGGCTTGTGAAATTAACAGTATTAGTCGTCTTCCATACCGGTCACTGAGCGAGCCTAAGATCGGAGCTGCAAAAAACTGGAAAAAAGGATATGTTGAAAGAATTATTCCATAAGTCACTGTCCCACCGCCATAAGATTTTATGATAAATGGTAGAATCGGAATAAGAATCGAGAAATTCAATGTATTAACAAAGGTGAGAAGAATTACAGGCAATAGCTCTTTTTTCATAGGAAGTAATTATTGTATCATTTTTACATTGCTAAACTGTTAAATTGCTTAATTGCTTAATTGCTTAATTGCTTAATTGCTTAATTGCTTATATAAAAATGTTACAATATACCCGTTATGGTAAATCCTATTCATAAAATCAGACAAACATTTCGAGATCTTCCTGATAAAAAGAAATATATTGAGGTAATTACTGCTTCTTTATCAATTCCTGTCCTTCTTTCTGTGGTTCTTATGAATTATCTGAATATTCAGGAAAAGCGAAAGATCGAAACGACACCAATTGAAATAGTTACTCCAGTCTCACAAGCTCCACAAGTCATCACCATCATTCGTGATCGTGAAACAGATACTGCACCAATATCAACTCCTACAACAGATCCGAATGCTTCCCCGACCGAAACAGTAAACATTACCCAAGCTGAGTGCATCAAAAAAATTGGACCAGTAAGTATTGCTTCGCCAAAGAATAATTCTACTGTGACAAGCAATCCTCTTGAGATATTTATTGAGTATGACCAGGGCGATTACTGCTCTGTCGTTTGGAGTTATCGGATCAATAATGATAGTTGGAGCGATTACAGCGATAATAATATCGTGATTTACAATATGGAATCTGGTGACAAAACTCTTGAAGTTCGTGTAAAAAGCATTACTTCAAAAGACGAAAAGATCCTTACGCAAAAATTTACGTACACAAATCCATCTGTGACAAGTATTGCCACACCAACAGTGACTCCGAGTCAAACAATTTAGCAATGTAGCAATTTAACAGTTCAGCAATTCAACACTATGAAAAAATCAAGATCTTTAAGACTTTTACTTACTGGTTTTTTTATGGGAATGGCAGACTTGATCCCAGGAGTTTCTGGCGGAACTGTAGCCTTTATCTCAGGAATTTACGAAGAACTTCTCGAGTCGATAAAAAATGTAAGCACTAACGTGCCGAGCCTTTTATTGAAAAGAAAGTTCACCGAGGCATTTAAAGCTGTTCCGTATGAATTTTTGATTCCAATATTTATTGGGATTTTTGCTGCCATAATCTCACTTTCACGCCTACTATCTTCATTAATTCAAAACTACCCGACTTTTGTTTGGTCATTTTTCTTCGGCCTTGTTTTGGCGTCGACTGGGCTCGTTGCTGGAAGAATCAAGTCGTGGAATCTCAAATATTTAATTTATTTCATTGTTGGCTCACTGATCGGATATATCATAGTCGGTCAAGTCCCAGGGACAACTCCTGAGACACTTCCAATGTTTTTCCTTAGTGGCGCGCTGGCGATCATCGCCATGATACTTCCTGGAATTTCAGGTTCCTTTATCCTTCTTATTATTGGAAAATATGCGCAGGTTCTTGAAGCTGTCAAAGAACTGAATCTTGTTGTTTTGTTGACGGTAATGGCTGGAGCAGTCTTTGGGCTGGCTATTTTCTCACGTGTTCTTTCTTGGTTATTTGCAAAACATCATAATATATCGGTGGCAATTTTGTCAGGCTTTATGCTTGGATCAGTACGAAAACTTTGGCCATGGAAAGAAGTAATACTTACTAGAATGAATAGTCATGGAGAGATTGTTCCTTTGATTGAAAAGAATATCCTGCCAAACTCATTTGGATCAGAAGTCCTTTTTGCGATTGTGCTAATGATTGTTGGCGTGGGAATAATCGTCTGGATAGATCGATTAAAGCTAGATTGATTTTTCGCCAATCACGATTGAGACAAAATCATCATCTGCTCTCACGCATGCATCAGAAAATGATGACTTAAATACTGCATTGTCTTCTTGCTCCTTCACGATCGACGCCCCAACCATCACCGCTTCGGTCTCCCCCACCTGTCTATCTCTAACAATATTTACAATATTAGAGTACCCTCGGAAAAAAGTTGAGCCTGCAGCTTGATTTCCCATGTCTTCATAAAATCCAGCATAGTCATCAAATCCTTCAAAATCTTTCATCTGTTTTAGACGGCGTGCCGAATATGCACAAAGTTGTTGACTTTCAGTAAGTGGCTCAAGTCCAGATGAAGCACGTACGACATTCATGTAAGTTAGAACTTGATCAGTCATAGATCCGTCAGCTTCCATCATATCTCCCATCATTGACTCAGAATTAATATCTTTAGCCTCACCAGGCGCCGTAGCCTCATTTGTTATTTCTTGAATCAGATCTTGGACATTTGTGTTTTTAGCGGCACTCATAATTCCAAAAATGATCAATCCTCCAATAACCCAACCCAAAACTGTGACAACCCAAATCCAAGTCATAGACGACTTCTTTTCAGGATCATACGCTTCACGAGTGTGGACGTATATTTTATAAGTGTATGCCATTGCAAACCAACTTCCTCCAATACTTAGAATCATCGATAATAGGGCCACAATTCCAGCCATTGAATCATTTGAACCAAAAGAGCCAATGATCATTTGGGCAGCAATCATTATTACCCAGAGAAGCAAAACTCTTCCGATGATTGCTCCAAAAAACTGACTGACACGAGCGACGCTTAGACGCATCGACTCAATAACAGATGTCTTTTCAATCACTAAAATAAATAATGAGAACATCAGGAAAATTGAAACAATTATCCCCGGAATAATGAATAAGAAGAAACCTCCATAAATACTGATTATCATCATGATTCCGAGTAGAAACAATTTCCAAACATGGGAGAATCCTTGTTTTATATATGAAATTACTGATACCTCATCGGCAATCTCTGACTCATCTCCAAGAATCAAAATATTTGCAGCTTGAACTGCGATGGTTAAAGCAATTATCGATACTACAAAAAAGCCGAGTAAAATTCCGAAACCTCCAATCACCGAAGGCTGCGACAAAAGACTAGAAAATGCAGCAGGATCTGAGAACGATCCCAATCCTAAACCACCAGCAAAAACCAATCCAAGTATCATCAATACTATTACTAATGCAAATAAAACCGCAAAAACCAATCCGACAAGTATCAAAAGTTTCAAAGCTTTCGCTGTCAACAAATGCCAGGATTCTTCAATAAGGGTACGAACTGGCGGGAGTTTATTTTTTGATTTTATCTCAGAAGGAGATTCGCTAGAAGTTTTAGGTTCTTCCATATTTTTATTTGGAAAAATTATAATTGTCCAAGATCCGTATCGATATTTTCTAGTTCAGTATCAAGATTAGGTATATCCAACTCTTCAAGTGCTGCAACTTCTGGATCACTAGAGATGACGACAGTTGGAGAAATCATTTCTTCAGCAATCGGCTCATCCATCATAACTTCTGCTGCAGGTGCAGTCGTAGCCACAAACTGTTTATAAAGAAATAATCCTACAAGACTGAGCAAAATCACAACTAATACAAATACCAAAACGTAGACCAATTTATTTGACTTTGTTTCTGTATACCCTGCCATTCCGTCATCTACGGGCATTGCAGGATCAGCTGACATTGGGACCATGGGTTCAGCTGGAGTAACGACAACAGGCTCTGGCATCGCAGGCGTTGCTACTGGAGTGACTGGAGTAGGAGTAACTGGGACTTCAGCTGCAACTGGTTCTGGGGCGACTTCCTCAGGTACGACCTCTGGTGTCACTGGCACTTCAGGAGCTGTTTGAACTACATCTGGCTTGACCTCCTCTGGTTTTTTATCTTTAATATCTTTATCCATGATTTTGTATTTGTAATGTAATTGATAATACTGAAATTATTTCTCGTCCATAATTGGGTCTGATGTGACATCTTCAGTCGTCGCATCCCCAGCCGTTGCTTCAGGCTTTGCTAGTGATCGAAGCTCTTCTCCTGCCATTTTTGCAACGTCTCGAGCCGATTTTACAGCATCAATTGACGATTTCATATCTGCGCGAAATGACTCGACGACAGTACTAATAGTATCCTTTGCAGTAGCCTCATCTTCAATCGTAGCAACATATTCATTTGAAGATTGTTCGGCAATTATTTCCTCAGCGTCAGAGATTGCCGTTCTTGCGTCTTTTATGGCTTTGGTAACAGCTGTGGTATCTGAATCTATCAATGCATCTGCTCGATCTTGAATACGATCTAGAATTTCTGAGATCTTTTCAAGATGGCCAAGGAGTCTATCTGTCAACTTTTCGTTCTGACTTGCAAGTCTTGAGTCAATTCTTTCAATTATCTCAACTTTAGTTTGATCTTTAAACTCAACAAGCGCCGCTTTCATCTCTTCTCGCTTGGCTTCCATCTCAACCTTCATCTCTTCTCGTTTAGCTTCCATCTCTTTACGAATTTCCAATCTTTGAGTTTGAATTTCTTCACGCTTGGCTTCCATTTCAGCTTTGGCCGCTTTTCTTTTGGCGCTAATTGCTTCTTCCATGGTTTCCTTTTGAGAGATTTTTTCAACAGATTCACTTTCTTGAGCGAAAATAGCTGGAGTTGCCAAAAGTGATAAAACAAACGCGAGGGTTAGTAGAACAGTGATTTTTTTCTTCATGTATTAACTGTAATATAATTTTAGTACCGTGTCAATGAAAGACACCTCTGAAAATCACAGCCACTTCTGAGGTTTAACAACTAACAACCAACTACCAATTCAGAACTTATTTTAGGGACTGTCCCGAAACGGGACAGTCCCTATTTTACAGAGCTTCACAAAAGTCCAAGTAGAAACGCATTCTGCATCTGCAAAATATGAGTAATCGCCAACTACTAGCTACTAGCTACCAACTACTAACTACTGATAATACTAATGAAAATTTTTATACCACCCCCCTCCGACAAAATGTCGGAGGACCCCTCCTTATAAAGGAGGGGAGCTTTTTATATTAATAATTGGAGAATGAAGAATCCTAAAACTCTCCTCCTTACCAAGGAGGAGTACCCCGCTTTAGCGGGGGGAGGTGGTTTTAACTACTATCTATTCAAAACTTCATCAATCAAAAAAACCTCATTAGTACGTAAAAGCGGGAGCTGGTCTTTTGAAAAAAATCCGTACTCTGAAACTTCGTGAGTCGGAATAAATTCGCCGCCGATCAAAACACCTGTATAACAAAGATCAAGTCGTGCAGTTTCTCGGTCGGTACGGGTTTTGAGCGATTCGTCAACGCTCACGACCAATCCAGACTCCTCTTTTATTTCCCTTTCAAGTGCTTCTCGAGGATGCTCACCAGATTTTAGATACCCACCAGGCAAACTCCATGAATGAGTACGATAGGTATGTTTGAAAAGGAGAATTTCATTTTTTTCATTTAATATTATTCCGGTGACACCTACGAGAAATTGATCTTGAAAAAATCTCATTACAAATAACTGCAGTCCTTTGGGGAGCGCTAAAATTTTCCACAGGCGTGCAAGAAGTGTTTTCATAGGGAGTTTCTATCCCCAGGCACAATCCCTGAATCTTTTCCAAGTTTTTCATTTTTTATCTCAAGCTGATGTACTCTTTTGGTCAACTCAAGAACTTCGCTTTTGTTTTTTTTGATTTCAACATTTTTGCCATGAAGAATAAATGAAGTTGAGACTGATTGAATAAGAGATGCCAAATAGGAAAGAACGAGCCCTACTACAAGAGAGACGATAATAACGTAAAAAAGAGGAATTTCTGGAAAAACAGTGAACCCTAGGTTAACTGATACAGGTTGGAAATTATATTTTGAGATATAAACCAGTAACGAACCCACTACTAAAGACAAAATAAGAATCAACATATATATTTTATTTAATTAATTCAATTAGAGTCGCTTTCTAACTCAGTAAACCAAGTGCAATAACTCCTGACAGGATAAGATAGCCAGCAATTAAATAATTTAGAAACTTCGGAAACATCAGAATCAAGATTCCAAAAACAATTGAAGTTAATGGGGTTAAATTTGAAAATGAAATGCTCATATATTTATTTGTTTCGGACCATTCGTCCAATGTAAATAACAACGCTAGCTCCTATAACTGCAACTATAAAGCTGTAAAAATTGAATCCCGTGACTCCAGATTGTCCAAATAGATTCATAATAAATCCACCAACCACAGCTCCTATTATTCCCATAATGATGTCGGCGACTGTTCCTTGTCCTGAGGTCTTCATAATTATCGATGCCATCCATCCGGCTAGAGCTCCAAAAATAATCCAAAGTAAAATTCCCATAATGTATATTTAATTAATAATGATTAACTTATTTTGTTTGGTCAATGTTTACATCAACTTTATCCGGCATATTGATTTGCGGTGCTGGAACATTTATTTGAATCGGCTCAGTATTACGAATTGCTGGTAATACAAAATAAATAAATAGTATGGCAAATACAATAATTGCCACAACTCCGATCAAGAACCCATATCCTTTTGAATCGTTGGTTGGTGTTGAACTGTTTACTATAGTTGTCATAATGATTTAACTGCTTTATTAACTTTTTTTGTGGTTTTATCTATTGATTTTTTTGCGTCTTTGACAACCTCGCGAATTTTCACTTTATTTTTTTCATCACTAAGAGCTACTCCGGCAACAGCTATTCCAGCCCCAACAACCGCCCCAGCAACAGCAGCAACAACCTTATTGATACCTTTTTTTGCTTTGACTTGTTTGTTCATTTTTTTATCATTCATATTGATTGATAGTTAATTTATAATTTAATATTATTCTGTTTCTATATCTCTTGGCGTAATAGGATATATAATCTCCAATAAATAAACCAATCCCCATGCGACACAGAGATACACAATTCCGGCAATTATTGTCGACCATTCAAGAACAGAGTTTCCAGTTGCCGAAGTCCCTACAACTCCAGTAAAAGGAAGGGCAAGTGGAGCAGTTATGGTGTAAATTAGACTCGTAAATCCGGTAAATTGGTTTGCTCCTAAGACTTTGAGAACCAATCTGAAAACTAGTAAAACTTCAATAAAACTCAAAACATACCAAATAATTTGATTTGAGCGCAAGATTGTTTTCTTTTTTTCGTATACTTTTTGCGGTGCTTCTCCTTTTACTTCTGGCTCAACCTGCGTGGTTGTTTTTTTAACTACTTGTGTTGGAGCCTGGTTTTCTACGGTCATTACTTCTTCTTTAGTTGTCATATATAACAAGCATAAAGCCTAAATGCGTAATAAGATGTGATGCGGAGTGCGCTTCTTTTGTGAGCGAGATTACATTTTAGTGCCTACGGCAGTCAACTCGAGCTCAAGCTCTTTTATACTTTCAAATATCATTGAATGATCGATATATTTCACTAGGCCCTTTTTCTCTAAAAATCCCATCTCAATACTTGCCGTTTCACGAGCGACACCAACGAGTGTCGCAATATCCTGTTGGGTAAAGCGATGGTCGACGACAATTCCTTGTTTTTTTTCTTCTCCAAAGTGTTTTGCAATATAAAGAAGTACAGAAATAACTCTACGGTAAGCGTCGCTGAAGACAAGATGTTCAATACGAGAAAGCGTCTCAGCATAATCTCCAAGAAGTCTACTCATGAGTTCGAGAATAATGACTGGCTTATCCTTGATGAAATTCACAACTTTTTCTTTTGGAGCTCGTCCGACTTCGACTGCGGTTAGGGCTTCATAAAAGTAAATGTTAGGCGCACCATTAATCGCCCAGATAAGAGGAAAATAGGTAATAGGCTTTAGAATTTGAAGCGTTAGTTCAATTCCTGTTTCAGAGATAGTATATTGCCTTACATATCCTTTGGTTAAACAAAAAATACCTTGAGGATTGTCATCAGCACGGATGAGGGTTTCACCTTTTTTATATTTACGTGTAGTGAATTGTTTATAAAATATCTCGAATTCCTTTGTCCGTTCAATATTCATAGCGTTTATGAGCAATAAGAGAGCGCTAACACCAATATTATACTCTAAATTTAATGTTTATATTCAAATACTAACTACTAACAACCCCATCTCTTGATATACTAGGTTCCTATGAAATCTCCCCGAATTTTTAGAATATTTTTAATTTTTTTCATATTCATCTGTATTGGAATAGTAATATTTTTCAATCGAGCTGCGCTCAGGTCAATGTTTACAGATCCTTCACCAACCCCATATCCTTTTCAAGAGGTCACAATCCCCGCCCTTCGAACTCGTTCATATTCAAGCAATCTTAATGAGCGTAATTTGTATTCCGAAAATGGTGCCTACAATTCCTACCTTACGAGCTACGATTCTGACGATCTTAATATCAATGGACTTCTCACAATTCCCAATGGTGATATGCCTAAAAATGGCTGGCCGGCAATCGTTTTTGTCCATGGATACATCCCGCCAACTCTTTATCAGACCACAGAAAAGTACGGCGATTATGTAGATTATCTCGGGCGAAATGGATTTGTAGTTTTTAAGATTGATTTGCGCGGACATGGGGAATCGGAAGGTACTCCCTCTGGTGCATATTTTTCCGCTGATTATGTCATCGATACGCTAAATGCGTACTCAGCTCTTCAAAACGCAGATTTTGTAAATCCAGGCGCAGTTGGACTTTGGGGACATAGCATGGCGGGAAATGTACTCCTCCGCGCGTTTGTGACAAAACCTGAGATCCCGGCAGTCGTCATCTGGGCTGGGGCGGTGTACAGCTACGCCGATCGGAAAAAATATGGAATTCAAGATGCAAGTTATCGACCTCCTGCCGATATCACGAGGCGAGCTGGAGGACGTTTGCGCCTACAAGAATACGATCCAGAAAATATTTTTTGGAAGGAATTTACCCCAACCAATTATCTCTCAGATTTGAAAGGGGCCATTCAGCTCAATCATGCAGTAGATGATGACATGGTAAATATCGGATATAGTCGAGATCTAAATGCACTGCTTGATAAAACATCTATCCCCCACGAGCTAAATGATTACGAAGGTGGCGGACATAATATTTCCGATTCATTCTTTGTCCAAGCAATGGAAAATACGGTGAGGTTTTTTGAAAAGTATTTGGATGAGTGAATTGTATTTTTTGCTGGTTTAGGGACTGTCCCGAAACGGGACAGTCCCTATTTTATAGAGCCTCATGGAAGCCCCGAGAGAAACGGGTTTTGCAGATGTAAAGAATTTGTTCCTCAGTAACTATATAAGATGGTAATTTTCCTGAGCACATTCAATAAACTCAGTGTAAACACTGTTGAAGGAACTTTTCTCCCGTTTGAGCTGACCATTCCCCTACCCGCTCCGAGGAAGGCAAGAATGATAACTGAAAGAAGTCCTCTTGGAGTAATAGTAAACTAAAAACCAATGTAGATTTACATGTAATATGGTTGCATCCTAAGAAATTACGAGCTCAATTCACTAACCACTTCCATATAATTTCAAAAAGCGATAAATTCCTATTTGAGGGTTGTTCAGATTCTCCATTTTCAAGTTCCCCTCCCGAAACGTTTGCAGAAGTTTCTGTCGGAGTTACTGGAGGAGTAATTGTTGGAGTGGGTGAATTAGTTGGAGTTGGCGTTAAAGTTGGCGTTGGAGTAAGCGTTGGTAAAGCTGGAACATCAGCAGTCCAATAGGATACCCCTGACCAATGACCATTTACTAAAGCCTTTGCATTAATATATTTCCTACCTGGGGAAACATTTTTAAAGTTCCAAAAGCTATCTGTAGTATCAACAATGGGACCTGGATCACCGCCTGCATATGTTGAAATACCAATACTCCACCCGTCGCTTGCTGACCAATCATCCCAATTAAAGTAAACATCATAGGTTTTTGTATTATCGTCATAAGTAACGGTATGCGATCCTGAAATACTTGTAGGAATTACTATTGGTGTTGGAGTCGGTTCGTAATAAACTACTGGTGGAGGCGAATAGCCATTATGACAATGTCTTTGGTTCCATGGTACACCCCATGAATCACAATTAGTACGACAATAGTGACAACCATCACTGGCAGTATTCCCAGGATGTGCATAAATAGTGGGTGACAGTAACAAGCTAACAAAGAAGAGTAAAGCTAAAGATAATAATTTACCTAGCTTCATAAACACAAAATAGATTAATAATCCCAATAATCGTAAGAAGACCTCCCACTACTGTTATCAGACCATGAATTTTCATATTCCCAACCAGAATCATAATAGCTTGGTGTGTACCAATCTGATGAATAGGTCGATCTTGAGTCGTATGAATTGTTATATCCGTATCCATTACTATACGATGGGCCTGTATAGCTGTAATTATCATAGGTATAGGCATTAGCACGTGACTTATAATGACCACTTACGTAGGTTCCATTCCCTCTATAATAGCCATCTACCCAGTAAGCAGACACAGGAATTGTAAAGATGAAAAAAGAAAGTAAGAAGAAGGAAAAGATAACAAATAGCCTTTTCATAATAAAGTTATTATACACCCTTTCTGACAAAATAGTCAGCTTTCCTGACAGCTTGTCAGTAATTGATACTATTCCCCTACCCTCTCTCCTAGAAAGGTGAGTTCCCGTACTTCCCGAGGGTGAGAAGAGTGAGGAATAAAGTCGAGATTGAATATGCTGAATTTATATTCCGCTAGCAGAAAAATTGCAGTAGAAATATAGGAAATTCGTTTGGAAAAATCTCACTATATTCCAAAGTAGATAATGTAGTTGAATTATCAGTCGAGCTTGTCACCAAAGATTTTACGTATAGAATTTGTCTCCTTCAAGCAGACAAAAGAAGTAACAATAATGATTAGCCTATTATTACAGGATTCGGGAAAAATACATTAATAAATAGTGATATGGTTTGATCTAATAAATTCACTTGAAATACTACCAATAGTGATATACATTTGGATGTAAGAAGATCCAATACATTAGGATGAATTTTTGAAATTAAGATGTGGGCCCGAAGTGTTGCGGAAGCACGCCGGCCCTACAAACTGGAAGTGCCAGTTCAACTCTGGTCGGGTCCACATCTTACTTTCAAGGTTGCTTATTATAGCACATTAACTGTGTCACTCAGCTAACTACATCTTAGATATATCTAACATACATGTCAAGGGATATTTACTAGTAAATTACTAGATCAAACTCTTCTTTTCTGTATTTAGAAATATCAATCCAGTCATAGTATAATTCCCCGACGCTCTGCTTCGAGAAACTAAGATTGTCTCTCTCGCGAAAGCGGGCCTGCCTGCCGGCAGGAAGGAATCCAGACCGGATCCCCGATTATCAGACACCTCCGAAGCAACCTAAACTATCAAGACATCCTTAAACAAAAACTGCTTTTCATGTCGATTTAGGGATAGTCCCGTTTAGGGATAGTCCCGATACACTTAGTCTCGCGATCATCCTCATCGAAATTCATATATGACCGAGAAATTCTTTTCTTGACAAATTATAAATGTGATGTAATGATATATATAATATGAACGATACTCCAAATGATTCTATAGAAATTTCAATTCAAAAATGTATTCACACAATCAGAGGCATGCAAGTGATGTTGGACCGCGATCTTGCGAAGATTTACGGAGTTGAAACGAAAGTACTAAACCAGGCGGTTAAGAGAAATATCCAAAGGTTTCCAGAATCTTTTTGCTTTCAACTATACGAAAACGAAATTTCAATCTTGAGGTCACAATTTGTGACCTCAAGTAGTAGACATGGTGGAAGGCGATATTTACCTTTCGCCTTTACAGAACAAGGCGTAGCAATGCTTTCTACAGTTCTTAAAAGTAAAACTGCAATTCAAGTTAGCATTCTCATTATGAATGCATTTGTCGCAATGAGAAAATATATTGTAAACAATCAGAGGCTTTTACTCCGGATTGACCAAATGGAGTTTCGACTTTCTGCTCATGACGAAAAGTTTGAAAAGATATTCAAAGCATTAGAAACTGATTACATTCCTCAACAAGGGATATTTTTCGAAGGCCAGGTTTTTGATGCCTATGAATTTGCCGCAAAACTAATAAAATCTGCGAAGAAAACACTTCGAGTTATTGATAATTACGTTGATGAAAGCGTACTTCGTTTACTTTCAAAAAGAAGGAACCGTGTGAATGCAATTATTTATACAAAATCAATATCCAAAATACTACAGCAAGATGTAATCAAGCACAACAATCAATACCCGTCTATTACCATAAAGATCATGGATAAATCTCATGATAGATTTCTTATAATTGATGACAAAACTATTTACCATCTTGGCGCCTCGTTCAAAGATCTTGGCAAAAAATGGTTTGCATTTTCACTTCTTGAAATTGACATAACAAAGATATTAGAAAAAGTATGAATATTTTTCCCTAATTACTTCAGGATCATCCCAATTCAGGTTCCTCAAATTTTCCCGACATAATATCCCCATACGAATTTAAGTATTGGTGTCGTGGAATTCAACAGGACATTATCTCCCCTTTACTTTAACGATTGACATTCCCCCACCGAGAAAGGGACTGAAGATACTGAAAGAGATTACCCACCTTACCCACCTCCGAAGCAACCTAAACTATCAAGACATCCTTAAACAAAAACTGCTTTTCATGTCGATTTAGGGACTGTCCCGGAACGGGACAGTCCCTATTTTATAGAGCCTCATAAAAGTCTGGAGAGAAACAGGTTTTGCAGCTGTAAAGAATTTGTTCCTCAGTAACTATATAAATAGTAATTATTCCTGAGTGCGTTCGATAAACTCAGTGTAAACACTGTTGAAGGAACTTTTCTCCCCTTTTCTTTATCGATTGACATTCCCCCACCGAGAAAGGGACGAGTTATATTAGAGAGGGATGGGATGGGGAGGATTACTTGCTCGCAGCCGATCTAAGAATAATTTATTCTTGCTGAGGAACTTCAACAAGCTGACGATCTCTCAATGCCCAGTTTTTACCAGCATATGCATTATCCTTCTCCCTATAACGATATAAACGCTGACTGGGTGAAATACCTTCCATATGGGTGAGACCAAAGGACTCAAGATGTTCTTTCCAAACATAATATGGCTTAAGCCATGCCGTTCTTTCAGTAGATCCTGCAATTCCTCCAAGCATTTCGTTATGCTCTAACGCTACAACACCACCACTTCGTAGCGCTTTGAGTAGGTTTGAGAGTATCAGTGCTCGTGTATGTTCTGGGTAATGAAGTAACAAATTATTACAAAATACTGCATCATACCCATTACCAGAAAAGGGAGAATCAATGATATCATGCTGTGAAAAATGAACTCTCTCTAGGAGTAAGGGATCAACTACTTGAATTGTAAGATAGTCTAAAGGAGGATGCTCTTCAATTTTTTTATTATCTGGGCATCTTACTAAATTTCCTTTTTCTAATTCTTTTAATATCGTTCTTTGAAAATCAGGAATATCCTGGACAATGCCCAATTGCGCTTGCTCCAAAACGACTGGGGATACGTCAAATGCATCTATTGAGAATGGGTACTCATTTTTTCTTAGTCTAAGTGCCAGCTCCCATGGTTCGGCTCCGTTTCCACATGCAGCAGATAAAATTCGTGGTTCCGAAATATGCTCATTTGCAAGAACCTCATCAACAAAAATACGAATATTTGCTTCTCTGCCCCATGAGGATTGGGTGCTTGTTGGATCTTCCTGAAATTGCATCAATAATGCCTCCCCCACTGTCGAATGATTCCGATAGCTTAGAACGGATGTATCTCCGTAAACATCTTTTAATGCATCGACTGGACTGATATCTATTCCCATAGCTCAATTATATAAAACGTCTGAGATAAATAATCTTGATTATTACGAGACGAATATTGCGACTTACTTCTTTAGCAGTAACTGTGAAAGGACTTCAAAATCAATTTTTGACGGCTTTAGCAACTTCTCTTTCGGTTCAGGGTTTGCCTTTATGGCTTCAAATTCATCTCTAATTTCTCTCCAAGGAGTATCGTGTGCATATTTTTTTAGCAAGGCTTTGCAAGCACGTATATTTGATATGTCATCATCTCCTAAAGGTAAACCTTCAAGCGATTCTGGACCCTCGAAACTTCTTAGTTTCTCTTCGAGAGTTAATGGATTTGCTGGATCAATTGTTTCTAATCTTGTGGCAGCATGTATGAATTCGAAAGTAGTGCTGTCTTTTTTTGGCTTAAATACAAATCTGATACTCGCCGTCCGTCCATCGGATAGGACAGGGGCTAAATGAACTCCTTCATGTTTCGAAACAACATCTGCGACTATCTGACTCTCTTCGTTATCCAATTCAGGGTTTCCATACGGAATAATATCTCCCAATCCACCTGACATGCTAATTCGCTGTCTATCCCAAGCAATATCAGCAATAGCTTGCTTAACGCTCAAAACAGCAGCGGCTAAGTTCTTCCCAGTAATATTTCTATGCCAGATAGTAAAATATGGTCCTTCTGGACGCTCTAAACGCTCTCCTACGATGTTTAGTCCATTTTCAAGTCTAATATCTAAGTTTCCATCAGAAAATAGTGGCTCAAAATCAACTCCTTTATCAATCTGTGTGCTTAATGGATCGGTAGAAATTAGTGGCTCCGTTGGTTAGACTTGTGAAGCTCCTGTAGATTGTTCTCCTTGATCCATATGTGTTTGATCGTATCAATTTATTAGATGAAATTCAATAAGGACTTTCCTCCCCTTCTCGTTAACGATTTACATTCCCCTACCTCGAAAGGCACGAAAGATATTGGAGAGGAATGAGTTGGGAAGGATAAAACCAATCCGCAGTAGCATAAAAAAAGGTGGCAGTAATATAACCCTTCCGTATATCTTTGGTAGTTGGGTATATGCCGTATTATATATACTGCTTTTTTGTTGGGGTTAATCCCTGCATTCAATAATTAAGTGCAACAACTGATAATTTTGAATATTCCAATTCTAACACTTCCTGTGGTGTTTCATATTTAAGTATTTTTCGTGGCCTGTTATTGAGTTCCCAGGCAATATCATCTACATTTTGTTGGGGAACAGTAACGATATCTGTCTTTTTAGGTAGATAGCGTCTGACCAAGCCATTGGTGTTTTCATTTGTTCCTTTCTCCCAGGAGGAATATGGGTGACAGAAGTATATGTTTGTCATTAGTTGTTTCGACATGTTTTCATGATTTTTGTTTTCAATCCCATTATCAAATGTAATAGTTGAACAAATTTGGTTTTTTAATCGAGATATTACTACTGATGCAGTTTCTTCAGGTGTTTTACCATTGAGTTTAGTCAAAATCACATATCTTGTTTTTCTTTCAACAAGACTATTGATTCCTTTTAATCTACCGTACATTATGGTGTCTCCTTCCCAGTGACCAATAGTTAATCGAGTATCAATTTCTTTTGGTCTTTCATCAATTGATACTCGATTTGGGATGGTTGACCGTTTAGATTTTCTTCCATAATATTTGGTTCTTCTTTTCTTACCGTATCTGAGATACTGGTAAAGTTTCTCTGTTTTCCCATAGGTTGAGTTCCAAACAAACTGATAGATTGATTCATGATTCACATATCCATCAGGGGCTCTATTGTTGTCATTAATCTCTTTCTTTAATCTCCCCGCAATCACCTCAGGTGACCACCCTGTCTTTAACTTACTGATGACATGGCTTCCAATGGGATGGTTTTCAATGATTGATTTTCTTCCACAATTTTGTTTACTTTTTACATGCTCTTCTTGTGCATATCCTGCAGTATATCCTCGAAGTTCACCTCCTCTCTTTTGAATCTCGCGGCTTATGGTTGATCGATGAACTCGTAAAAGCTGTGCTATTTTGTATTGAGTCTTACCTTCAAGAAGATACACCTCAATACGGACGCGGTCATGTTCATTTAAGTTTCTGTACTGTGCTTTTTTCATACAACGGTATTTTACTAAAACCGTTGCGCTTAATTATTGAACTTCTAGTAATGGTTTTTTCAATACTCGGGATGTATATTATTCTCTTGTTGGAGATAGTAGGTTTATCTTCGGTATCTTCCTTCATTTTAAATATATTTCCTTTTACTTCACTATAAGCATTTATCAAATCTGTGTCTTGCGAAATACCATATAAGAAGAATATTAGAAAAATAACAAGTACACCCAGTAGTAATTTTGGTTGAGGAGAAGAAATTAGTTTAATAAAATTATTTTTTAAGTCTTTCATAAATATAACTAATGCACCTTTTTTATATGATCATTTTTTATTTTCTTGACAACAAAATATGCAATAAATGGCCCAATAAAGCCCACCCAAACAAATCCCAAAACCCCTATTAAAATATCGCTCTTTTTACCTGAAAATATGTAAGCATATTTTGCTACATGATAAGCCATGAATAGTTTTAGCAATATGTCAAGAATAAACAGCAAGAACAAATAATCACTATTTTCTGTACTATTTGCTAGAAACATTATGACTCCTACGAAAAAGATAACAAGTAGGTATATAGTTTTGAATATCTCCCATTCTTCAATTATTTGTTCTATTTTCTCTTCCTTTTTCATAGATTATGTTTATTTGTGAACTGAGGTATTATAAAAAAGCCCTTCGCCACATAAGCCTTTCAGTCTAAGACCCAGTTCAGGCGATCTGTATTGCTAACCCAATGGTAGTACCACACTGATCTATATGCAATATATCATCAATATTCTGTCGGTATAAAAAGTTCATCTAAGAAAAGTAACTATTATAATCATCTACTATAGCATAGCTTCAAATCAGTATAATCAAAATACAACACGAACTTTCCTCCCCTTCACTTTAACGATTGACATTCCCCCACCGAGAAAGGGAAGGAAGATTTTGGAGAGGAATGAGTTAGGAAGGATTACTTACTCAGTAACTATATAAAATAATAATTATTCATGAGCACATTCCTTTAAGAAAATGAGGTTAATTAAGGAAACTGATCGGGCAAGACAACCCAAAACATATACTGCCGCTAAATACAACCTGCTCTAAGGTCCAAATGGCTGCAAGCAAAATCGTAACAATAAGTGAAGCAAGAAGAAATGACATTACAAATATTCCGATAGTCAAAAGGATCTTTAAAAATCCGCTATTATTACTTTTTGAAAGAAATTTCTTGGCGCCCCACTTCGTCAAGTAAATTGAGATAACAAAAGGAGACAATATGAAAACCAAGCGAATGATTAAGGTCAGTATGTTTCCAAGCATATTGATTTTATTAATTAATAAGTCTATTTAGAATAGTACAATAAAGTCTAATAAATAACAAATCGACCATATTCCCCTACCCTCTCAATAACTTGCTATAATATCCCCATATGAATCTATCAATTGGTATAGTCGGCCTTCCTAACGTCGGCAAGTCCACCCTATTCAACGCCCTTCTAAAAAAAACAGTCGCTGATGCGGCAAACTACCCCTTTTGCACGATTGAGCCAAATGTGGGCGTCGTCGAAGTTCCAGACGACAGGCTTCCGGCACTTGCTGAGACTATCGCAAAACAAAGAGATTCCTCGACGAAGCTCGGAATGACATTGCCTCCACTTGTCCCTGCCGTCGTCGAGTTTTACGATATCGCAGGACTTGTGAAAGGCGCATCGACAGGTGAAGGTTTAGGCAATAAATTTCTCTCGCATATCCGCGAAGTGGCAGCAATCGCACACGTCGTGCGGCTTTTTGAAGATGGGGATATCATCCATGTGGAAAACTCCGTAAACGCACTCCGCGATATTCAAACGATTGATACCGAGCTCATTCTCACCGATTTGGCAACACTTGAGAAGCAGAAAGAGCTTTCAGTTGCAGCCAAAGCAAAGGCTGACAAAATCGATCTTGATCGCTGGGATGCAGTCGTAAAACTAAAAAATCATCTGAATGCCGGAAATCCAGCAAGATCTCTAAGACTCACAGATGATGAGGCAGAAGCAGCGATTGATCTACACCTCCTGACCATGAAGCCAGTGATTTATTTATTTAATGTATCAGAAGAACAACTCACGGCACAAGATGAACTGAAAAAAACTATTAGTGAAATCATGGAGAAAATTCGCGTCATCCCCGACCCCGATCGGGGATCCATGGATTCCCGCCTTCGCGGGAATGACATGAGTATTTTTCTCAACGCCAAACTCGAAAACGAGATACTCGCGCTTGATGAGGATGATCAAAAAGAATACCTTGATCAGTATAATTTAAAAGAAACAGGCTTAAATCGACTTATAAAAACGGCTTACGATACTCTTGGGCTGATCTCTTTTCTCACAGCTGGTGAGATTGAGGCGCGAGCGTGGACTATCAAAAAAGGCACGCTCGCGCCTAGTGCCGCTGGCACAATCCATACAGATTTTGAAAAGAAATTTATCAAAGCTGATATCGCAAAGTTTGAAGATTTTGTAAATGTTGGCGGCTGGGTCAAGGCTCGAGAACAAGGAAAAGTCCATATTGTTGGCAAAGATTATGAGATGCAGGATGGAGATGTCGTGGAGTTTAAAATCGGCGCATAATCTCTTTTTCTGTATAATAAATACATGCAAAGCAAATCCCCCACTCTCACTCTCACAATTCCTACATTTAATGAGGAAGAAAATATTCGAATCCCCCTTGATTCTGCCTACGATCTAGCCGATGAAGTACTGATAGTTGATGGCGGATCAACCGACAAGACGGTAGAAATCGCCAAATCTTATGGCCCAAAAGTCCAGGTTTTAGCAGTTGATAATCCTTCTAATTTTTTGATAAACAAGCAGCGTGCGATCGACAACGCACATGGCGACTGGATACTGCAGCTTGACGCCGACGAACGACTTTCAAAAGAATTGAAATTAGAAATTAGAAATTTGAAATTAGAAATTAGAAATTACTCGAATGTTGCTGGCTTCTGGCTCCCCCGTAAAAACTGGTTTTTGGGAAGATATCTCATGAAAGGCGGCGTCTATCCAGATGGAGTTTTGCGATTATATAAGCGACGTGGCGCGCATTTTGCACTCAAAAACGTTCATGAAAATGTAATCATTGATGGAAAAACCACTTGGACCAAAAATGCGATCGAGCATATGGCTGACCCAACATTTGACCGTTATATTAAAAGATGGCACAGATACAATACTTTTGACGCAAAACAGCTCGTAAAAAAGGGTGAGAAGCTTTGCGCGTCATGTTACCTCTTCGGGAAACCGATTATTACCTTTTTATCAATATATATTCGCCACAAAGGATTTATGGACTCATGGCAAGGCTTTGTGTGGGCGTTCTTTTCAGCGATTCGTTGGATTCCAATTTATTTCAAAACCATCCCCTCCAACAAATACAATAATTGAAAATTCGTAATTCGTAATTGAAAATTGTATAATACGAAAATGATTGTTCCTGTCGTTAAAGCACCAAATTCAGTTCTCCTCAATACCGCAAAACCGGTGAAGAAAATTGATACAAAAATCAAGAAACTGATTAAAAATATGCATGACACCTTGCTCGCCGCGCATGATCCAGAAGGTGTTGGCCTCGCGGCACCTCAGATCGGAGTTTCACTTCAACTATTTATAATGAAGCCTGCTAAACGTGCAAAAATTCAAACATTTATCAATCCTAAAATTATCAAAATTGAAAAAGAATCTGCTAAAAAATCCAGAACGAAATCTGCGACTCTCGAGGGTTGTCTCTCGATCGACAACGTCTGGTCCCCTATCAGACGCGCCACAAAGATCCAGGTAGTTTATCAGTCGGAAGATGGTCAAAAACATGAAGAATGGTTTTCTGGTTTTAAAGCAGTCATTATCCAACATGAGATCGATCACTTAAATGGTGTTCTTTTTACACATCGCGCCATGGAGCAAAAATCTGATCTTTTTGAAGAGGAGGATGGAGAACTTTTTAAACTGAAGATTTCTTAGATGGCTTCTTCACTTTTTTAGTTAGTTTTTCAGCTTTTTCTTCTACTTCAACTTTTCCATCAGTTTTAGGTGTGATATTTGGCGCGTGCTTCAGCATCAAGAAAGGTTTTACGCCATCGGTCGTATCCTTTTTGATTCTTTTTATGCATTTAGTACAAAGCCTTACTCTTACATCCTTGCCTTTTTCTAGGATCATGACAGGCTGAAGATTTGGATAAAATAATTTCTGAGTTTTAGGTGCTCTTTTTTTCCAACGACCGCCGGCAACACCACGATGGTGTGTGTGAGATCGTCCGAACATTACGCCTTTGCCGCATTGGTAACATTTCATGTTTTTGTTTTTACTTGATTAATTGTAATTAACGAAACTTTATAATATCATAAGAGCTTCAGTAATGCAATGAATTAGAAGACCGCAGAGCAATTAACATTTTAAACAAAATCCGATGATATCAACACTATTTTCAGATCCAATTCTCTTTGTCCTCCTTGCTTTTTCAATAGTGACGGCGATCTCGATTCACGAGTTTGCACATGCCAAAGTCGCTGACATTTTAGGAGACCCAACACCTGAACTTCAAGGTCGAGTGACACTTGATCCACGTGCCCATCTCGATTTCTACGGGTCTATTTTCCTGCTTTTGGTCGGTTTTGGCTGGGGAAAACCAGTACAGTTTGATCCGTACAACCTAAGGAACCCTAGACGCGATGCCGCGCTCATTTCAATTGCCGGTCCTGCATCGAACTTCATCTTAGCTTTGTTATCATCTGTACTCCTATGGTTGTTCACATTTGTTACAGTACCTGTTATATCGACTATAGGCTTTATAATTCTGCCGCCTCTGATCATGATGAATGTCCTTCTTGGAGTTTTTAATCTTGTGCCAATTCACCCGCTGGACGGATTTAAAATTGTCGGCGGAATTCTAACTGATGAACAAGCTGCGGAATGGTACAAGCTCGAAAGGTATGGATTATTATTTCTAATGATGCTAATTATTCCTTTTGGAGGATCTTCAATGCTTCACAGTGTCATCTCTCCAATCCTCAATTTCCTCAATAACATTCTCATTCCGTAAGCCCAATATCTATTGAGTGCGCATGATCAATTGCAGGTTTTCTCTACTCGTACCCAGTCTGTAGCGTGACCAGTGCCACCAACAGCGTCTTCTGCCCTTACCTGACAGTAAACGATAGAGCCATTTTTTGGTGTGACATTTAACGTTGCCGAGTTTGATGCAATATCAGTAAGCGCCTCGTTATAATACCAAGTAGGCACATCTTCAGTATTTGTCGATGTGAAACTTTTACTTCTGCACTGAAAAATATACCTATCAAATGCATCTCTGCAATTTTGAGGCTTTGTGGCAATGCTATCCCAGCTCCACTTCATGCAACTGTCGCCCATTTGAAGGTACTCTATTTGGCAGATATTTGAGAGCATAAAAATAGTTGAGGTAGTTGGGGTTTTTGTCAAACTACTGGTGTTAGTTATTGAGTCTGAAGTGGTGCATTTGAGATAATCGACTACTCCACACCCTTTCCCAAGCATTGATTTAATCTCTGCACATGTTTTGCCAGTGCAGTTACCAGTTCCGAGAATTTCAGCAGTTTTCGTTGCTTCTTCGTCTTTTGATAATATCCGCGTCATAACGCCTTTTACAGCTGAGGCGGCTTCACTTCCGTCTTTTGTTTTGGTTGTAAAAGTCCACGGCGTCCCTTCATTGTCAAAAATTGTATCATTAATGTTTAGCTGAAAGTAGTAAGTAGTTGCGGGTTGAAGAAGAGTTAGAGCTACAACATGTTCGCTTTTGTCCTCAGTTTCAGGAGCATACCTATTTATTAAATTTGCAGAAGTACCATACTCGATAACGCCTTGTGTCTTTTTGCCGGTGGTCCATTTGATGTCAGCTGATGTTGACGTGATGTTTGTTGCAACTATGTCCTCAGGCTTTGCGTCACTCGCCTCAATTATCATACCCTGTACAGCCATGATCACAAATATGATCACAGGAAGCGCCACAAAAAGAGTTAACAAAAGAAATAATATTTTCCCTTTCATACCAAATGATACCATGTCTCAGGAAACGCGCAACATCATACGTATTGCAAAGCCAAACAATAATAGCCCTCCACCAATCGCTGAGTAAGTAATCATTTCCTCAATAGCTCCACTTTCAGGAAGTGTTCCGCCAGTTCCACCCGTTCCCCCTGATCCGCCGGCGGCGGTAGTTGGCGTGACCGTTGCTGTGCCATCAACCGAACTCGTGACTGTGTGAGTTTTCAACTGACTACAGTCTATTATATTTGAGGCAGCAAAATCATTTTTGACGATTTTTGAAGTATCTGTTTTGGTGATGTCGCAATCAAATTCAAGAGTTCCCGATCCTGCAATCAATGATTTAAATGTTACTGTTGCAACAGTCCCTAGCCCAGTTTTAAACTCTCCTTGATTTGCAACAACACCTGATATGTAAAGCCTTCCGGCCGTCGGAATATTATTTACCAAAGGAAAAAAGTCACCTCCAGTGACAGATTGAAGACTTAACAAATCCTTATCATAATCAATGTAGATATCAGTTCCTGCCACCTGCTCAGCGCCTGAGTCAAGATCAATTGAAACGATAAATGATTCGTCTATAGCTACATTTGAGAATTCTGGATCAAAATTTAAAGTAGCAGCATTCACAGTCGTTGCAAAAAGAAAAACAGTTGCCAATAATGTGTACGCCAAATATGTTCTAATTTTTTTTGTGCTAAACATATCCTATTATTTTACAGTAATAAAGATCGACCCAATCTGAGGAATTATGACATTTACTTCGTTGTCGACAAACTGCGTCTTTTCTTTATCTTTTGTTGACGTGACTGTCAGAAGACCCTCCCCTTTCATCTTTGGACGAAGAATAATACTTACGAGAGGTGTTTCGTCAAAAATAGTTGGTTCTGTAACTTGAATATTTTTTATTCCAGTGACAGAGGAATGAGTACCTTTATCAAAGGAAAATATTTGAAAAGCGTCTGATTTTGAGGAAACTGAAATCACATCAAACATTTCGTGATCTACCCCAAGAAGCATATCGTAACCTGTAATATCTTTTCCACCTGAGTATCCATATACCGTCACCTCGTAGTCCTTACCAACCATCGCATCTGCTTCTCCCCCTCGCACCTCAATCCATGGTGACATACGATCCGTAATATCAGACTCAAAAACTTCAACTTTTTCATAATCTGTATTCTGTTCAATATTCACTTCTGAAAGCTTTAAAGTCTCTTTCATTTGACTTTTTAATGAAGGGTTTGAAAGTATAATATAACCGCCGACTGCAAGCAGAAGGACAACAACTGTTATAAATGCCATCATCACGCCCTTTTTGTGTGACGATTTGCCTGACTCTGTAATCATTTCCGGCGAATCTATTGGTCCGAATGTTGTGTTATTTCCCATAATATTAGAGTAACTGATAATCATCGAGGAGTCAATCCTCATCGTACTTGAATTCAAGAGCTTTGAGCATCAATACCATGTCTTGCGTGTCGACAATTCCATCAAGATTCAGATCCCCCCGGGTAACTTTCTCAGATGACAAAGAGCCAAAATTATTTCGCACATAAACTACATCGACTGCATTTATAATTCCGTCTTGAACTGGAATATCTCCTGCTAATAGATATATATTACTCATATCAAGTCTATTCTCACCAGCTACTAGTTTTACAGCACCCTCATTGCAAGTGTACTGTCCAGATATTTCCTCTTTCGGATTTGCATCGCAAATTTTTTTCATTAGATGTTTCTGACCCTTAATAAATACAGTATAAGTCAAATCCAATGGAACATCAGCAATCTCCCATTTCCCTTCCCATTGACCGTTATCCTGTGCATCAAAAATGATATTTGCTTCTTTTTTATATTGATCGTTTGTTGCCGAAAGTATGACTTTGGCAGGAAATCGTATGTAAGCATCAGCTGGTTTTCTTGTAACTCCTTGAAGTTTGATATTCATGACGAGTTTTACATCCCCACGTTTTGCAAGCGGATCAGGTGTGGGGGTGACTGTCGGAGTTGGAGTTATAGTTGCAGCCGGAGTAATTGTAGGTGTTGGAGTTAAGGTCGCATCAGGCTCAGGAGATGGCGTTGGAGTCGGTGTAAATGTTGGTATTGTTGTTGGAGAAATCTCAGCCTCAACGACTGTCACATTTGTAAAAAGAACAGCTGGTGGTGGAAGCTCGAAATAGGTGGCTGACCCATCTTGGTTTTTGCCAGCAATCATCGACTTTTCATCTTTTGTAAAATCTGTGGCACCAACTTTTAACGCCTTGAAAGCTAAGTTAAATTGTATCGCGTCAAGTTGTCCAGTTTGAGAAACAATTAATAAATGAAGCTGTTTTTGAGTACTGTTTGGATCTTCAGAATCTGTAACTTCCTCAATTAGTGGATCAATGAAATAGCCTGTAGTCACCTGAGTAAAACCACTGTTTGATTCCGTATCACGCAAATATTCAACAATATCACCATCGTAATTTAGGTAAAGTTCAAAAGCGACTGCCTTTCCAGCAATTTGCATGCTGATGTTAAACTCATCGCCGACATTTGCGGTAAGGTCTTTTTCGGTAAATTCAGCTGAAATGGCAGGAATATTCCCAGCAAAAAAGTTACGAAGATAAGGAGCCATATACCAAAGAATTGCGGCAATTACGCACACCCCAAATAATCCCAAAAGGAGATGTCTCATTTTTGGCATCGCAAACTTTGGTATTGTGAAATGTCTGATACTCTTTGCTTGAATTTGAGCTTCTTTTTCCATTTGATTAAATTTTATTTAATTGCCAAATTACGTAATCTAATATTGTCACTTCGCCATCACTATTGAAATCGGCAGCTTCAAGTACAGTTGTTGAACCATCAAAATCAACGTCATGTGCTGCGCAATTTGCAGGAACTACTCCCTGGACTTTAGCATTTCTCCAGCATACAAAATCACTTACGTCAATAATCCCCGTTCGGACACCGTTTTCTTCTTCGTAATCGCAAGTTGCATTTCCTTTTGCAAAATCAGGACAGTTGTCTACATTTCTTGGTGATACTGCAATAACTGTTGGAGTATTGGTTGGTAATTCAGTTGTAGGCGTAGGTGAAGGAGTTGATGTTGGCGCAATAGTACTGGTTGGAGTGTTCGTGGGAGTACTTGTCAATGTAGGAGGCACTGGCGTGTGTGTCGGTGTGCTTGTAGGTGTTTGGGTTGGAGTAATTGTAGGCGTTGGAGTATTAGTTGGAGTTGCTGTTGGAGTTATTGTTGGAGTAGGTGTCGATGTTGGTGCTAAGATCGTTAATGATAATACATTTGAGTCAACTCGTAAGCTCTGACCTTCTTTACAGATGACTCTGACCTCTTTATTACTTTCTGATCTAAAAAATACAGGGGCGGTTACCAAATTATTAGTTCTTGATAGAATAATGGTCCCGTCGGTAACCCAATCCCCCACTTGCAAAGTGCTAATATTTCTTGCTTGAATCTGATATGCATCTAAATTGGTATTTGTTCTTCCACAGGTTCCTGGAATATTTGGAACTATAAAGTTAAATTGTATCTCTTTATCAAGAAGGATAGATGAAACATCAGCACTTGTTGAAATATATCCAGGAGATGTGTTTTGATTTATTGAAAGACTAACTGTGGCTGGGGTAGGTGTGGGTGTTTGAGTTGGCGTATTAGTTGGTGTTGCTGTTGGAGTAATGGTGGGAGTGGGTGTCCTAGTAGGAGTAGCAGTCGGGGTTACTGTCGGTGTTGGAGTTCTAGTTGGAGTTGCAGTCGGAGTAATCGTTGGTGTTTGGGTTGGAGTAATTGTAGGCGTTGGAGTATTAGTTGGAGTTGCTGTTGGAGTTATTGTTGGAGTAGGTGTCGATGTTGGTGCTAAGATCGTTAATGATAATACATTTGAGTCAACTCGTAAGCTCTGACCTTCTTTACAGATGACTCTGACCTCTTTATTACTTTCTGATCTAAAAAATACAGGGGCGGTTACCAAATTATTAGTTCTTGATAGAATAATGGTCCCGTCGGTAACCCAATCCCCCACTTGCAAAGTGCTAATATTTCTTGCTTGAATCTGATATGCATCTAAATTGGTATTTGTTCTTCCACAGGTTCCTGGAATATTTGGAACTATAAAGTTAAATTGTATCTCTTTATCAAGAAGGATAGATGAAACATCAGCACTTGTTGAAATATATCCAGGAGATGTGTTTTGATTTATTGAAAGACTAACTGTGGCTGGGGTAGGTGTGGGTGTTTGAGTTGGCGTATTAGTTGGTGTTGCTGTTGGAGTAATGGTGGGAGTCAATGTTGGTGTAGGAGTTTTGGTAGGAGTAGCAGTTGGGGTAATAGTTGGAGTCAATGTTGGTGTAACGGTAGGAGTTGGCGTTCTAGTTGGTGTTGCTGTTGGAGTAATGGTGGGAGTAGGAGTTTTGGTAGGAGTAGCAGTTGGGGTAATAGTAGGAGTTGGAGTACGGGTTGGTGTTACAGTTGGTGTATTGGTCGGGGCTGCGCAGTTGACAACACTAAATGGACATCTCAATCCAGCAAATGGATAGTCCTCGCCAGACCTTACTCCTTGAACATCATATTTATAATTTGTTCCAGGCATAACATTAATTGCAATAGATGAAGAAGTTGTCATTTGACCAAAATCACCTTGGGAGGTATTTGCCCAATCGCTATAAGGCTCACGATTAACACGAACCATGTATCCCCCACTTGCTCCAGTTAGATCACTCCAGTCAATAGTAGCGTTGGTACCTGCCGAGTTACAAGAAACACTGAAATTTGTTGGGCATGATAGGGCTGTTAGGGTTGGTGTAATTGTTGGCGTAGCTGTTGGTTTGGCCTCAGAACATAATACGTCTCCAGTCCCACTACCCGTGCCAGGGTGGGCTGGATTTGATCCCTGACACCACCACGCCCATTGAGTTGTATATTCGGCAGCCCATCCCAAATTACCCGTAGTACAATTATTGTGGACTGTACCACACGTACCAACAAAAGGAGTTGAAGTTGGCGGGACGTAATTATCTACACATTTTTTGCGAGTTATATTCCCTGCCTGACAACCTCCGCAAGTATCATCTTTACAGATTGTTTCCGACTGACAATACTGACCAGATGGACAAGAATCACCAGCGCCACATGTGTTTACATTTGAGCAATTCTGAGCATTTACTATACTTGGAGAAAATAATGCAAAAAAAGATATCACCGCAAAAAATAGCAGTGCCTTAATCACAGCTCCATCAACGAGTCTTTTTTTCATTATTAAAATAATACTACCGATCTTAACTATACCAATTTTTCAAACTCGTTTCATCTTCTTTTTGATTCAAATTGAGCATATTGAAAAAAATTTTCCAATAATGTTTTATTGCTATTAATTGAGCGTTGTCCAAAGTTAGGGCGTATTGACTTAATATATTCTATTTGACAATCAGATTCTTTCTTCGTATAATCCCCTCTATACTATGTCAGACACCTCCAAAAACAAACCAACTATATCACTGGACAACTTACCCGATCTTATGACAATAAGGGAAGTTTCAGAGCTTCTTCGAGTTTCTCCCCTCACAGTAAAACGTTGGGGTAAAAAAGGAAAGCTTCCGGCAATCCGCATAAACTCTCGCGGCGACCGAAGATATAAGAAGGAAGTAATTCTTAGGCTTTTGGGTGAGACTGTGGAGGAATAGGAAATTACGTCACGAAATCCAGATAGTTTTCGCTTGTTACGACTTCATAAGTAGTTTCGCTCCATGCACGCTTCCAGTCTTTTGGTTCTTTCTTTTTATTTTTAGGTGACCAGGTAATTTCAAAGCCATGTGCTTTTCCATCTCGTTCTTCGACAATGTCAACCTCTTGTTGATCGTATGTTCTCCAAAAGTATGTCGACCCATAAGCATTAAGATACGACTGCTTTTTAAATCGCTCCATGACAATAAAATTTTCCCATAACGCACCTACGTCGTTTCTCACGTCGAGAGCGTTAAATTGGTCTATAATTGCATTTCGTACTCCTGTGTCATAAAAATAATACTTATATTTACTTGTTACTTCTTTTCGCAGGTTTCTACTGAATCCTCCGACACTCTTAATAATAAATGTTTTTTCAAATAGATCTAAGTAGCGCGCTACTGTTTTAATATCTATTGCAAGCTTATTAGAAAGCTCATTGAGCGAGACTTCTGACCCAATCTGTAGCGCCAAGAGCTTCAAAAGCCGAACAAGTATTTTTGACCCTTTTACCTGCTCAAGTGTAAGAATGTCTTTTAATAGATATGAGTTTACGATTTCGTGCAAATATTCAATTTTCTTTTCACGAATTTCTGCTGTCATAATATCAGGGTAGCTTCCATAGATAAGAAAATCGCTTAGTTTGAGTTTTAATTCATAGGGGGAGTAGATATTTTTTAACTCATATTGAGAAACAGGAAATAAAGTCAGTGTTTTCTTTCTTCCAGTAAGTGGCTCGCCGAGTTTGTTAGAAAGATCAAATGAAGATGAACCCGTTGCAATAATACGAACGCCGGGCTTGTGGTCTATGATAATCTTAAGACCCATGCCAATATTGGGAATGTTTTGTGCTTCGTCAATAACAATAAGCTCATATGATCCGACATATTCAAAAATTCTATCAAAATTTTGTGAGCTTAAAATATCTTGGGTGGTTATGTTTTCTCCAGAATCAAATTTATATCGATAGGGTGTTTTTTTGAGATATTTCGTCAAGAGTGTTGTTTTCCCTACTCGCCGTGGACCATATATTACAAGCACCCTCTTGGGGTCAATATAATCCTCTAAATTATTATATATTCGAGGAATCATATTACCTAATATAACATAACTCCATAAATTTGTCAAATTTTAAGGAGTCGTACTCCTTAAAATCCTATAAATTTGAAGAATATGACTGGATCAATTGAGTCAGGCCGTACAAATAGGGGTCTAACCCTCAATTTCTGAGGTCATTTTGAGGCTTTTGGGCGAGACTGGAGAAGAGTAATCACGTCACAAAACTCAGATAATTTTCTTCGGTAACAACTTCATAGGAAGTGTCACTCCATGCCTTTTTCCAGTCTTTCGGCTCTTTTTTCTTTTTTGCTTGTGTATTTGAAAAGGTGAATTCATACCCGAATACTTTGCCTGAGTGCTCCTCTACCCAGTCTACTTCCTGGCCACCCCACGTGCGCCAGAAATAGTTGTTTGCATGTAGCCTCATATATTCCTGTTTTTTCAATCGTTCCATGACGAGAAAATTTTCCCATAATGCACCTACATCATTCCTTACTTGCATTTCGTTAAAATTGCCAATCAAGGCATTTCTCACTCCAGTGTCGAAAAAATAATACTTGTTTTTTTTTGTAATTT
>Ga0210057_1001469_pt1 | contig 35758 bp, 38 predicted proteins | sample CryGeyCG2114_010_2_FD_183968 | JGI IMG/M metagenome (GOLD analysis project Ga0210057, IMG submission 183968) | Groundwater microbial communities from aquifer - Crystal Geyser CG10_big_fil_rev_8/21/14_0.10 (SPAdes) (version 2) | ecosystem: Environmental > Aquatic > Deep subsurface > Groundwater ... | reverse complement strand
GGTAAACTTTGAATATCATTTAAAGGAATGCGAATGGCGCTACAAGAAAACAAAGAAACAACTATACAAGGAACTCATAGTTTTGTTGAAAGGAGTCGACAGAAAGTTAGTTTCCTAGTCTAGTACCTATCATAATCATCTGGCACCTGGAACCACTTTGTACCGCCATTATCGTAACCAAGCCATACTCTATTTTCCTTTATAAATTTAAAAATGTCTTTTTTGGTTATGTTATTTTGATCGCCGAGAATTAAAAATTTCTTCTTGTATTCCATCAGTTGATCCAAGTATTCACGGAATAAAGAAAACGGCGGATTGGTTACGACTATATCGGCTTGCTTTAGTAGTTCTATACACTCATCACTTCGAAAATCTCCACTGCCTTTTAATGGGGTGGCGGTATTCTTATCGTGTTTGAGTAAATATTTAACATCATCGAGGTTTATTGCTCCGTCTTTATCTGTATCCGGTACTTCTTTAATTTCTATTTTGAGCGGTTGTTTGCCCTTTGAACCAACCATTTGAAATAGTGGTAATTGACCTCCAACAATCGGGGAACCGCTGTAGCTTGTTGTGATGAGCTTCTTCAGCCCAAGAGCATTGAAGTTGGAAGCAAAGTATTTAAAAAAATTGCTCTCGTACGGATCATCGCAATTACAATAAACAACCTTACCCCGAAACTGTTCTTTATAGTGCTTTAGTTCCTTTTCAATATCAACAAGCTGAGTATAAAACTCGTCTTTTTTGGCTTTACTTGCGTTACGTAAATTTTTATTTAAAGATTTTGTCTGCATAAAATTATATTCCGCTTTCTAATCTTCTTCTGCGTTCGTCAAGGGTTTCGCCATCGTACATCCAATAATCTGTTCCCGCTACGCCATATTGATAGCCAAGTATTTTTTGGGCTGAACGAGATAGGCTTGTTTTCTTGCCATTAAATTCAATGGAGTTAGCCGTGTGCGTATCAGTTACCTTTGCTTTAATGTTTTCATCGCGGCTAAAATATAGTTCCGAACCAACAGGAATTTTCACCATCTCAAAATTAAACCTGCTTCGTATTTTTCTCGCAGCGTCAAGAGCTTCTTGATCTTCTTTAGTTTCAACAATATCTCTCTTGGGGGTTACATTTTCTACCTCTGCAAGTTTTAGAGCCGCAACTACTCGTTCAGGCGCAACGCGGAAAAATTCCCGTTTGGGATTAACTCTGTTATCATCAAAAGCGTCGTGAAGTTGATGTTCGACGAATTGAGCGTCTTTTACTATGCAGGCGTAGAAAACAGTAAAAGGCAGTGGAACGCTTGTTGACGCGCTCAATTCTCTTATACGCTGTTCAAGATTATTATTTGTCTTGCCGATCTTTACGTAACCGGGCATTGCTTCATTTGTCAGGATGTAAATAATCTCGTTCATACTATCCTTTTTTAGTTATCAGTTTATTGATATCTTCCCTGCGATAACGTCTTTCACCCACACCTCGTCTTGTGCCTACGCGGAGAGCTTTAAGCTTGCCGCTTTTGTCCCAGCGCCTAAGCGTCGTGGGGTGAACATTCAGAATCTTGGCCACCTGCTTTATGGTCAATAGTTCCGGTAATTTTTCCTCATCGCTTGGCATAGTTCCTTAATATCTCTATTATGCACAATTGTACATCTTACGGGAAGGATAAACAACAGAAATGAGAAGAAAAAAGAAGATATGATGTTGTATTTGGGAAAAGATTCCGGATATAATTGCTTATGCAAATGCGAAGCTGGATAAACCGAGGTGTTCTTTTAAGGCTGAAAGTTCTAAACCTAACTCTGGTGTGATATACTTTGATAGGTTCGAGCTAAGTACGCTTTCCCGCTCACTCAAACTACGTACCACAAAATTCCAACCAGTACTTTGTACTCCTATTATTACGTATCACTATCGAAAAAATCTATTTCGATAGTTTGAGAAGTAATCTGCGGACGTAGTCGCAATACTTTTATCTCGGTATCGTCAGATCGCCACCGGCGAATATTAACGGGTTACCGTTTGGCAAATAGCCAACGCTATTTGCAGTTGCCAGCAAGTTCCATTTCGAGCCGTCACCATAAACTTTTTGGGCGATGGTAAACAAGGTATCACCTGCCTGAACGTGGTAGCTGGTTGTCGTCATTTCGGCCTGAATTTTATCGGCTTCTACTTTTGGTGGAATCGTCAGATTACTGTCAACGGAAATGACATCAGGGTTAGTGATGTTGTTTGCCCTGGCAAGCACCGGCCAATACTGTATGTCTCCGTAAACTCTGCCCGCAATTTGCGACAAGGAATCGCCGACTGCCACTTTGTATAACTTGTCTGGAGTGGCAACTTGTTGCGTTTCCTGCAATGTCGAAACACCAGTTCCAATCTGGCCGGATCCCTTAGTGAAATAATTAGCAATCAGCAGCCCGAGGATAATTACGACAATAGCGCCCAGGACGATACTGGCATAAGATTCTTGAAGCTTAAGTTTGTTGAAGTAATTCTTTAAATCAGTTGTTACTGTTGAAGTGCTCATCTTCCTCCCTTCAGGCAGGAAATCGAAGATGGGAACAAATTATCACAAGTTTAAGCAGTTGTCTACCTCTAAAAGTTATGTATTTTGCTTTGTGCTTGCTATGCTAATTTAGTATAATCAAATTTCAAAATTACCTAAAGGTAATTTCGCGGGATCGTAGCTCAGTTGGTTAGAGCGCTTCCCTGTCACGGAAGAGGTCGGGGGTTCGAGTCCCCTCGGTCCCGCCACGTTCATGTAAACTGAACGTGGCCCGCATAACTTGCCTTGTATTTCCAGTATAATCGGGTTGTGGCCAAATATTTCTCCAACAAAGATATTTCCAAGATACTCAAAGAGATTTCTGCAGCTTATGCCGTCAAAGGCGGAAACTACTTCAAAATCATTGCCTACGACCGGGCGGCGGACAATATAGAACATGCCACAAGCGAGCTTAAAGACCTCTGGGACGACGGAAAGCTGGCATCCGTGCCCGGTCTTGGCTCGAGTATTCAGGGCTATTTAGACGAGCTTTTTAAAACAGGCCACGTAGCCCATTTCCAAGCAATCAAAAGGGGACTGCCCCAGGGCATGTTCGCTTTGTTAGACATTCCGGGTATGGGTCCAAAAAGCGCGTATAAGCTAACTAGCGCCCTCAAAATCAAGGACATTGACGATCTTGAGGCCAAGGCAAAGCAAGGCAAAATAGAAGGTCTCCCGGGCTTTGGTGTCAAAAGCCAGGAGGATATCTTGAAATCAATCGCCCAATTCAAAAACACAGACAGTGCGCGCATGCCGCTGCCGATTGCCTTTAACGCTGCCCAACGTCTACTGGACTATCTTAAAGGCCTAAATAGTGTCAAAGAAGTTTTTCCGCTGGGGTCTTTGCGCCGGATGGTGGCAACCATTGGTGATGTTGACCTTGGCGTCAGCTCCAAAGATGCCAAAAAAGTTATCGATCACTTCGTAAAGTTTCGCGAAGTTGACCGCATTTTGGGTCAAGGGCCAACAACTGCCTCAGTCGTTCTTAAAAATGGCATTCATGTTGACTTAAAAGTTCAGCCACCAGAAGCATTTGGGTCGCTTCTTCAACACTACACAGGTTCAAAAAACCACAATATCAAACTCCGTGAATACTCTCTTAAAAGCGGCAGATCTTTATCGGAATTTGGAATAAAGGTGGAGGGCAAAACGCACCTGTTTGAAACGGAAGAAAAATTTTACGGGTACCTCGGTATGGATTGGATCGAACCGGAATTGCGGGAAAACACTGGCGAAATCGAGGCTGCAATTGCCCACAAACTTCCCAAATTAGTCAGCTTAAAAGACATAAGAGGGGACATCCATCTGCACTCCGACTACCCGATTGAGCCCAGCCATGATTTAGGGATGGACAGTTTTCAAACAATAATCGCAAAAGGGGAGAGTTTGGGCTATGAATACGTTGGTTTGTCCGATCATTCACCGGGCTTTTCCACTCATAGCCCAAAACAAATAACCGAACTTGTGAAAAGACGCAGTGAAAAGATTGACAAAATAAAGTACTCGAACAAAAAGACTAAAGTACTAAATTTACTCGAGATAGATATTCTCACTGACGGAAAGCTTTCCGTGCCTGAAGAAGCATTGGAATTACTTGACGGTGCGATTGCCGGGATTCATTCCAGCCATTCGCAAGAAAAAAAACAAATCACCAAACGACTTTTAAATGCCATAGAAAGTCCTTACGTGGAAGTTATCTCTCATCCCACGGGCCGTTTACTGCTGCAAAGAGAGTCGTACGAAGCGGATTGGGAGAAAGTTTTTGAGGCTTGTGTCAAGCACAACACACTACTGGAAATAAACTCCTGGCCATCACGGCTGGATTTACCGGATACCCTTGTAAAAAGTGCCATAAAATTCGGTGTAAAGTTCGTTATCAACACAGATGCCCACAAGGTGGACCAAATGGACAATATGCGATTCGGCGTTTCCGTCGCCCGTCGAGGCTGGGCTACCAAAAAAGATATCAGCAATACTTTGCCTTGGCTTGAATTTAAGCGGTACTTTACCCCGTTAAAAAATGACAAATATTAGCGATGACACTTCTTTTTCAAATTATAGATTTTTAACGGGGTTTAATGTAAAATAAACTTCACATGCTTACGCCCCTATATCTTCTAATCGGCATTGTTGTTTTAATTGCCCTTTTTATCGGGTTTCTCTATAACAGTTTGGTTCGCGCCCGGATTCGGGTAAAAGAAGCCTGGTCCGGTATTGACGTCCAGCTCAAAAGACGCTCTTCGCTTATTCCCAATCTAGTCGAAACAGTCAAAGGTTACGCCAAACACGAAAAAGAAGTTTTTGAAAATGTGACAAAAGCCCGCGCGGCCATGCTAGGTGCTAAAGATCCCCAAGAAGCGGCCCAAGCAAACAATATGTTGGCAGGCGCACTCAAGACTCTTTTTGCCGTTGCCGAAAACTACCCGGACCTCAAAGCTTCCGACAATTTCAAAGAACTTCAAGGGGAGCTCTCTGACACCGAAACTAAAATTGCTGCCGCTCGTCAGTTTTATAACGCCAATGTTATGGACTACAACACTAAGATAAAAGTTTTCCCAAATGTTATCCTCGCTTCCATGCTCGGCTTTAAAGAAGAGATTTTCTTTGAAGCGAATGATGAATCCAAAAAAGACATCAGCGTCAAGTTTTAATGAAAGCTCCGAAGATCTTTGCCGGTTCTTCAAACCTCAAACTAGCCCAAGATGTTTCACGAATTGCCAAGCTTCCTTTGGCGCAAATCGAGATTGGTAAATTTTCCGACGGAGAAATAGACGTTTGGATCAAAGACGAAGTCAATAATGCCAACGTTTTTATCTTGCAGAGCAACAGTGAACCGGTAAACGATAACATTATCGAGTTGGCGTTAACTGTCGACGCACTCAAAAGATCCGGTGCTCATTGGATAACGGCTATCATCCCTTACTTTGGTTACAGCCGCAAAGAAAAGCAGAGCCGGACTGGGGAACCAATTTCCGCGAAGGTGGTAGCTGATCTGATCATCAGTAGCGGGGTTAACAAAGTTGTTTGTCTCGACCTTCACGCCGACGCCATCGTCGGCTTTTTTAATGTCCCGGTTATCTATTTGACGGCCCTTGAGGTATTAGCCGGTAAATTAAATGAGCAAAAGCTAAAAAGTCCCGTGGTTGTAGCCCCGGATGTAGGCGGGGTAAAAAGAGCCCGCAATTTTGCCAATTACCTAAACGCTCCGCTGGCAGTTATCGAAAAGCACCGGCAGGTCGCCGAGCGCGACAAGATAGAAGTGCTTTCGATGTCGGGTGAAGTTATCGGCGATACGGCAGTGATAATTGACGACGTTATCTCCACAGGCGGTACCATTATCGAAAGCGCCAATGCCTTAAAAAAACGCGGTGTAAACAAAATTATCGTTTGTGCCACCCACGGAGTTTTTGCCGGCGATGCTCTGAAAAATATCGAAAACAGCCCGATCGACAAAGTAATCATCACCGACAGTATTGCCCAAAAAGTCAAAAGCCCTAAAGTCGAAGTCGTCTCGATAGCTGGTCTGATCGCCGATTGCCTTTCCGGTGAAATGTAGTGGAATTTTCTAAAAAACTTCAAAATATAATAACCAAAAACAATAGTCTTGTCTGCGTTGGTCTCGACCCGGATTTAGAAAAACTGCCCGACGGCGTCAGTCAGTACGAATTTAATAAAAAGATTATCGATCTTACGCATGATTCTGTTTGCGCTTATAAACCCAACAGCGCTTTTTACGAAGGCGCGGGCATTGAAGGGCTTCAAAACCTGCAAGAGACAATTGACTACCTTAAAAATAATTACCCCGAGGTGCCCATAATTCTAGACGCCAAACGAGGAGATATTGGCAATACTGCCAAAATGTATGCTAGCGCAGCGTATGATATCTATGGCGCTGATGCCTGCACTGTCTATCCCCATCTCGGCTTGGATTCCATAGAACCGTTTTTGGCTTATGGTGACAAGTTAACGATTCTCCTTTTTAAGACCAGCAACCCCGATTCCGGCACATTTCAGAACTTAGATGTTGATGGAACTCCATATTACCTTAGGGTTGCCCAAATTGTTAAAAGTTGGGACAAACGAAACATCGGGATTTTTGTCGGTGCCACCTACTCGCAAGAAATGGCCAAGCTGCGTGAAATTTTCCCCGACAGCATTTTCTTGTCCGCCGGTATCGGTGCCCAAGCCGCAGAAGTAGAAGCAATTGTAAAAGCGGGCATCGACAAAACCGGAGCCGGTATTATGTTTAACGCCAGCCGTAGTATAATCTTCGACGAGGATCCAAAAGCAGCTGCCCGGAAACTTCGCGATGAAATCAACAAATACCGCTAAAGACACATCTTTCCAAACCGCATCGATTCTTATCGACATTGGCGCAGTAATTCTGCGCCCAAAGCAACCGTTTGAATACAAATCCGGAATCCTAAGCCCAATTTATACAGACAACCGCTTAATAATTTCATACCCCGCTAAATGGAATACAATAATAAACTTTCTTCTTCAAGGAGTGAAAAAAGTCAGTAAACCTGATGTTATTGCCGGTGTTGCAACAGCTGGTGTTCCCCATGCAGCACTTATTGCCGACAAATTAAATTTACCCCTAATCTATGCACGGCCCTCATTAAAGGGTCACGGCTTAGACAAACAAGTCGAAGGAGTATTAAAAAGAGGACAAAAAGTTTTGGTCATCGAAGATTTGGTTTCGACAGGTATGTCATCTTTGGATGTAATTGAATGTATTCGAAAACTCGGCGGGAAGGTGGAAAATCAGCTCGCCATTTTTTCATACGACTTACCGGAAACTCAGAAAAATTACAAAGCAAATAAGGTAAAACTCTATTCTTTAACAAATCTTAAAGATACTGTAGAAGTTGCCCGCCAAAAGGGATTTTTAAAACCGGAACAAGTTGAAGTTGTTCTGGATTGGGCCCACGATCCTCACAACTGGGCCAAACGCCAGGGCTTTAAATGAAAACCCGATACGAATTCAAAGGTTGTACTTACCACCTCGATAAGACCTGGGAATATAACTACGATCTAGGGCCAAATTTTAAAGGTCCATATCCGCCCTTTCCCAAAGTAGGCAAGTGGACACTTTTAGGCAAAAAACTTATTTCTCCGCTTGGGGTGGCTGCCGGTCCGTTGCCAAATTCAAAGTGGATTTCAGCTTACGCCAAGCTTGGCTATGGCAGTTTAATTTTTAAAACTGTCAGATCCAGCGCTCACAAATGTCACCCGTACCCAAACATGCTACACCTAAATATCAAAAACAGTAAAGATTTGAAATCTGACAAAAAAATAGTTGGTGATTCTGATTTTCCGCAAGATGTGACAAAAATGACAGTCTCCAACTCCTTTGGCAATCCATGTTTTGATCCAAATGTATGGCTGGCAGAAGCCAAGAAGTCCAAAAAGGCCATCAAAAAAGGCCAGACATTTGGCATCAGCGTTTACGGAACAGCGGAAGAAAGTACATCGCTCGAGCAATTGGCTGCCGACTACGCTAAAACCGCTAAATTGGCGCAACAAGCGAAGCCGGATTTTATCGAAATCAATCTTGCTTGTCCAAACGTTAAAGGTGCCGAGAATCCAAATATATACAAAGATGTCATGGCCGTTAAGGCGATTACAGAAGCGACTAAAAAGGCCATCGGTAAAACCCCATTGGTACTGAAGGTTGGTTACTACGACAGCTATAAAAATCTTTTAGAAGTTCTCAAGCCAATAAAAGGCAAGTTCGAAGCGGTGGCGGCTATCAACACTATTTCCAAGACAATTGTCGACAAAAACGGGAAGCAAGCACTTCCAGGCAGGGACGAATCCGGTGTTTGCGGCTTTGCCATCAAAGATTACGGAATCGAAACTGTCAAAAACTTAGTAAAAGCGAAAAAAGATCTAAAGGTGAAATTTGAAATAATCGGAGTAGGGGGTGTCATGACCCCCAAAGATGTTACAGATTACCTTAAAGCTGGCGCCAATCATGTCCAAAGCGTCACCGCCATCATGTGGAATCCGTATCTTGCCTACGAACTTCAACAGCATCACAGTCGTTAACTTTGTCATTCCCGATCTAATCGGGAATCCATGTGATTAAATAGATTCCCGCTTTCGCGGGAATGACGGGAAGCGATGATATAATTGAAACTCATGACCGAATACACTCAAATTACTTCCAACCGCTTCAAAACCTGGCTGATTATGTTTCTGTTTTCCCTGTTTTTCGTCGGCGTTGTTTATATTCTGGCGCGCGGGTTTGGGTTTGACGGCCCGAGTGGTTTGGGTTTTGTGGGGTTTGCGCTAATTGTCACGGGCATAATAAATTTCTTTTCTTATTTTTACAGCGACAAAATTGTGATGGCCATCTCGCGGGCCAAACAGATTCAGAAAAAAGACAATCCAACTTTGTTTAGAACGGTGGAAAATCTGTGCATTGCCTCCGGTCTGCCGATGCCCAAAGTCTATATTATCGACGATTCGGCTCCAAACGCTTTTGCCACTGGCCGCAGCCCTAAACACTCCGCCATTGCTTTTACTTCGGGCATTCTGGACAAGCTCAATAAGCTGGAATTAGAAGGAGTTGTTGCCCACGAGCTTTCGCATGTCGGTAATCGGGATACACTGCTTATGGCGGTAGTTTCAATTCTTGTGGGAACGGTGGCGCTTTTGTCGGATTGGTATTTTCGTTCAATGCTCTGGGGCGGGCGGGATAACGACGATAACAACCAAAGCAATGCGATTTTTATGATCTTGGCTATTGTCATGGCCATTCTGGCTCCGCTTATCGGAACGCTAATTCAATTTGCCATTTCCCGCAAACGGGAATTTCTGGCCGATGCTTCCGGAGCGCTTCTTACCCGCAATCCCGACTCCTTGGCCGATGCGCTTATAAAAATTAGTAACGACCCGGAACCCTTGGAAGCGGCCAACCGCGCAACCGAGCCGCTTTATATTGTTAATCCTTTCAAAGGCAAACAACTAACAGCTGCTTTTGCCAATCTCTTCAACACCCATCCTTCAATCGAAGAACGCGTCAAAGCCCTCCGCGCCATGCAATAGTCATCCCTTTTCCGCTCGGTTTTAGATATAATAATTGACATGAAGATAGATATAGGCCATGTGGCAAAATTGGCGAATTTAAAATTAACTTCGTCAGAAGAAAAAACCTACGAAAAACAACTTGGTGAAGTGCTTAATTACGTATCCAAACTCAACGAGCTCAATACTGACAAAGTAGAAACAATTAGCAACATTACCGGCATGGTTAATGTCTCACGGGGAGATGAGGCGAAGCCGTCACTTTCCCAAGAAGATGCGCTGAAAAATGCGCCAAAGGTTCATAACGGGTTTTTTGAAGTGGATGCCATTTTCGGAGAAAATGGCCCTGAGTGAAATCGAAGGGCAATATTTGCGCAAGATTCAGAAGAATGAAAAATCCAAACCTAAGCGATCTAACTATCAAAGAAGTGGGGGAGCTAATTGCTGGCAAACAAATCAAAGCAACGGATCTTGCCAAAGCTTATTTGGATCGGGCCGAAAAGCTTAACAGAAAACTAAATGCTTACATCACCATTTGCGGTGAAATGGCGCTTGCTCAAGCCGAAAAAGTGGACGATCTTATGGCCGACAATCAAAAACTTTCACCGCTGGCCGGAATTCCTTTTGGGTTAAAAGATAATTTTCTTACAAACGGTATTCGCACAACGGCCGCCTCCAAAGTTTTGGAAGATTACATCCCGGTTTACGACGCAACTACAGTTTCTAGGTTAAAAGATGCCAACGCTGTTTTTATTGGCAAAACAAACCACGACGCTTGGGCTCATGGAGCCAGCGGTGAAAACTCCGATTTTGGAAACACGTTAAACCCTTATGACACAGGAAGAGTTCCTGGAGGATCTTCCTCTGGTTCAGCAGCCGCCCTGGCAGCCGATATGTGCATTGCCGCCACAGGCACAGACACCGGCGGCTCGATTCGCCAGCCTTCAGGTTTTTGTAATCTGGTTGGCCTGAAACCGACATACGGTCGGGTTTCCCGTTATGGAATTATTGCCATGGCCTCTTCACTGGACACTGTCGGCCATCTGACAAAAACAGTTTACGACAGCGCGCTTATCCTCAATACCACAGCCGGGTTGGACGAAATGGATGCGACCACTTCGCCAGAAGCGTTAGTCGATTACACGGATGGTATCGAGAGCGGAGTAAGAGGACTAAAAATTGGTTTGCCGAAAGAATACTTTGCAGGGTTAAACCCTGACATTAAAAAAGTAATCATGGATGCGACTAAAAAACTAGAAAGTCTGGGCGCTCAAATTGTGGATATAAGTTTGCCCCACACCGAATACGGAGTTGCTACTTATTATATTATCCAGCCTTCCGAAGTTTCTTCGAACTTGGCTCGCTACGACGGCATTCGCTTTGGAAATCCCAGAACAGCCTTTGGCTCCGAAGCCAAAAGGAGAATAATCCTTGGCACATTTACGCTTTCTTCTGGTTACTACGATGCTTATTACTTAAAGGCAATGAAGGTACGTAGATTAATCCGCGAAGATTTCATCAAGTCTTTTACCAAAGTAGATTGCCTCCTTGCTCCTGTCTCACCAACCCTGCCTTTCAAAATCGGTGAAAAAGTCAACGACCCGCTACAAATGTATTTGGCCGATGCATATACCGTCAACATTAATCTCGCGGGCGTGCCATCTTTGGTTATCCCAGCTGGGTTTATTGACGGCCTTCCGGTTGGCATGCAAATAATCGGTCCCGATTTTACAGAAAAACAGCTGTACCAAGTGGGATATGCATACGAACAAGAGACGCAACTTTACAAGGAACGACCTAAATTATGAAATACGAACCAGTGATAGGTCTTGAAATCCATATAGAGCTTTCTAGCAAAAGCAAAATGTTTTGTAGTTGCTCCGCGGATTACTTTGGAGCAGATCCAAATACTCATACTTGCCCAGTTTGTTTGGGTTTACCAGGCGCGTTACCGGTTGCAAATACCATAGTTATCGAAAGTGCTCAAAAACTTGGTCTTGCTATACACGGTGAAAATTTATTGAGTAGTAAATTTGATCGTAAGAACTATTTTTACCCAGATTTAGCGAAAGGGTTTCAGATTTCTCAGTATCAAGAGCCTTTCTCTCTAGGTGGCTGGATAGAAATAGAAGTAGAAAGTCCCGCCGACGCTGGCGCTTTGGCGGGCAGGCAAAGTCGCAAGATAGAAGTCACAAGAGCTCATTTGGAAGAGGATACAGGTAAAGTGGCTCACGCCACGATAAACGGGCGTAAAGTGTCTCTAATCGACTTTAATAGAAGCGGCGTGCCGTTATTGGAGATCGTTTCGGAGCCGGTAATGCACAGTAGTGAAGAAGCCAAAGCTTATGCCCAAAAATTGCAGCAAATAGTTCGCTATATTGGCATCTCTGCCTGTGACATGGAAAAAGGCAGCATGAGGATAGAGCCGAACGTATCCCTGAGAAAGGTTTCAAATGTCTCAAAAGTTTCAAAGGGGTCAAATGTTGGCGAGTTACCGGCATACAAGGTAGAACTTAAGAACATCAATTCCTTCCGGTTTGCCCAAAAGGCGATTGAATACGAAATCCTACGCCAAACCGAAATTCTCGAAAAAGGCGAGACGCCAGCACTAGAAACCCGCGGTTGGGACGAAGTTAAAAACCGCACTTTTAGCCAAAGAAGTAAGGAAATGGCTCACGACTATCGCTATTTTCCTGAACCAGACCTCCCGCCGTATCTTTTCACAGAAGATTACATAGCAAAACTGAAATCCCAAATGCCGGAGTTGCCCAACGAAAAGTTTAAGAGGTTTAAAGACCAATATCAGCTTTCCAAATATGATTGCCTGCTTTTGACAAGCGATTTGGATCTGGCAGAGTTTTTTGAAAGTACGGTCAAAGCTTACGAAAAGGGAGAGCCTAAGCGTATCGCTAACTGGATAATCGGCGAACTTTTACGCAGGCTCAACGAAACCCAAACACGTCTGGCAGATCTTAATCTATTGCCGGCATCTCTGGCCGAATTATTGTTGTTAACAGACGAAGGTAAAATCACCACCGTCAGCGCCAAAGAAATTTTTGAAAAAATGATCACCAGCAATAAAAACATTCAAGAGCTTATAAAAGAAATGGGGGCCGAGACGATATCTGCCGACAAGCTAGCCGAAGCTATCGATTTGGCGGTCAAACTAAACCCGGATGCTGTTGCGCAATATAAAGCCGGCAAAGAACAAGTATTTGGATTTTTAGTCGGCCAAGTCCAGCGCCAGACCCAAGGCAAAGCCGACCCCAAAGCGGTTGCCGATCTGCTTAAACAAAAGCTTAAGTAGAATACTGTGTCATTCTGAGTGGAACGAAGAATCTTATAAAAAGAGATCCTTCACTTCGTTCAGGATGACAGACGCAAGAGATTGCTTCGCTTCGCTCGCAATGACGAGGGGGCAGGTGATTGAAAAATCAGGCCCAAAAAGTTAAACTAAGCTCTCAATCACATTGCTTGAGGCATTGATGATTGCAGATCCGATGACCGATTTTGTCCACCTTCACGTCCACACCGAATTTTCCCTTCTCGACGGTCTTTCCAAAATTCCAAAACTGGTTACCCAGGCAAAACTGCTGGGCCAGAAGCATTTAGCGATCACCGATCACGGCGCTCTATATGGCGCCATTAAATTTTACAAGGAATGTCGGCAAGAGGGGATTAACCCTATTATCGGCTGTGAAATGTACATAGCCAAGAGATCATTAAGTGACAAAGAAGCCGGCAAGGATCAAGAGTATTATCATCTAACAGTTCTGGCCAAAGATTACGAAGGGTACCAAAACCTTTTAAAGCTAGTGACCATCGCTCAGCTGGAAGGTTTTTACTATCGCCCCAGAGTCGACAAAGAAACCCTGGCTAAGCATGCCGGCGGCCTCATAGCTCTTTCCGGGTGTAATTCCTCGGAGGTCTCAAAATTCTTTGCGGCCGGCGACTACCAGGGAGCTAAAAAAGCGGCAGAAAAGTACATCGACATATTTGGTAAGGACAATTTTTATCTCGAAGTCCAAAGACACCAGTTCGAAGAGTTCAAAACTGCACACCAGCAGGGGAGCGAAATCTACAACGAACTGGACCGCATGGCCAAGGAGGAACTCAAAATCATTGCTGGCGCCAAAAAACTTTCCAAAGACCTGGACTTACCTATCGTCGCGACCGGCGATTTGCACTACGTATTGCCCGGTGATGCTCCGGCCCAGGACGCCATTGTTTGTATCCAAACCGGAAAAACGATTGCTGAGACAAAAAGGCTAAGGATGATTGACTCCCCTACTTATTATCTTAAAAGCGGTGATGAAATGGCCGAGCTTTTTGCCGATATCCCGGAAGCGGTGGCAAACAGCGTCAAAATCGCCGAAAGGGTTCATATCGAAATTCCTCTCGGTCATTACGCCTTTCCTCTTTACGAAGTACCCGCAGGCCAGAGCGCTGACGAATATCTTTCACAACTTGCCCATGAAGGGATCAAGAAAAGGGTCGAGAAAGTCACCCCGGAAATCAAAGAAAGGCTGGAATACGAACTTTCGGTTATTTCCAAAAAAGGTTATTCAACATATTTTCTGGTCGTATCCGATTTTATCAATTGGGCCAGAGCCCAGGGAATCATTTCCACAACCAGGGGTTCTGCTTCGGGCAGTTTGGCTTCGTTTGCAATCGGTATCACCAGCGTTAATCCGCTGTATTTTAAACTGCCTTTTGAAAGATTTTTAAACCTTTATCGCCCGTCGCTGCCGGATATAGATGTCGATTTTGCCGATAACCGCCGTGACGAAGTAATCCATTATGTGCGCGAAAAATACGGGAACGATAAAGTGGCGCAAATCGGCACTTTTGGCACGATGATGGCCAGGGGCGCTGTGCGTGACGTTGCCCGTGTCTTGGGTTTGCCCTACAGCAAAGCCGACCGCATTGCCAAAATGATTCCAATGGGTGCCCAGGGTTTCCCGATGAGTATCGAGTTAGCCAAAAAGCAAAACAAAGAACTGGATGCCCTTTTTAATTCCGACCCCGAAGTTGAAGAACTTTTAAACCTGGCCCAAAAGGTGGAAGGCAACGCCCGCCACGTATCCGTTCACGCCGCCGGGGTGGTGATTGGCCCGTCCAGCCTGATGGACTTCACGCCACTCCAAAAAGAAGCCAGCGGCGAAAAAATTATCACCCAGTATGAAATGCACGACGTTGAAGAAGTCGGTCTGGTAAAAATGGATTTTTTGGGTATCCGCAACCTTTCGATTTTGGGTCAAGCGGTAGAAATTGTACAGGAAACAACCGGCCAAAAAATTGATCTTTTGAATATTCCGCTTGACGACAAAAAAGCCTTTGAGCTAATGGCCCGTGGAGAAACAATGGGTCTTTTCCAGCTTGGCGGTACGGGCATGACGCGGTATTTAAAAGAACTAAGGCCTACAAACATTTTCGATATCATGGCCATGATATCGCTTTTTAGGCCCGGCCCGATGAACTCGATCCCGGAGTTTATAGAGCGGAAACATAATTCCAAAAAAGTTAATTATTACGACCCCAGAATGGAAGATTATCTTAAAGAATCCTACGGAGTCATTGTGTACCAGGACGACGTGCTCTTAACCGCCATCAATATCGCCGGTTACAACTGGGAAGAAGCGGATAAATTTAGAAAAGCGATGGGTAAAAAAATCCCGGCCGAAATGGCCAAACAAAAAGAAAAATTCGTCGAAGGGGCAATTCACAACGGCATGACGCAAAGCAAAGCAGAAGGCCTGTTCAAGCTTATCGAACCATTTGCTGCTTACGGTTTCAACAAAGCCCACGCGGCTTCTTACGCCGTCATCGCCTATCAAACCGCCTATATGAAAGCTAACTTTCCCGTGGAGTTTATGGCCGCGGTTATGAGCGCCGAGTCCGACGACACGGACAAGATCGCCACTGCCGTGGCCGAGTGCGCCAAAATGAAAATCGCCGTTTTCCCGCCGGATATAAATTATTCCAACACCGGTTTCGCGATCGAAAAAAAGGAAGGCAAAAGAGGTATCCGTTTCGGGTTTTCAGCGATTAAAAATGTTGGTCGCGCGGCAGTTGACGCCATCCTCAGCGACCGCGAAGCCGGTGGCCCATACGAATCTTTGGATGAATTTGTGCGTCGTGTTAACCTGCGAGTTGTCAACCGCAAAACGTTAGAGAGTTTGATCAAGGCCGGCGCCATGGACAAATTTGGCAAACGCAGCGGTATGCTCAAGGTTTTGGATGAAATAAAAGGCGCCGGAACCAGTCTGGCCAGGACGATTGCCGAAGGCCAGGGAAGCCTTTTCGATGAAAAGGAAATGGAAACGGCCAAAAGCACTGCTTCCATGTTTAGCATCGATCTTTATACATACCAAGAAGCACCTAAAGAGGAAATTCTTTCATGGGAAAGACAGCTTTTGGGTTTTTACCTGACGGAACATCCGTTGGCCAAATATCAAGAAACATTGAATCGTTTTATCACGGCCAACATTGGCGAAATTGATCCACTAGTCGCCAGCGAAGACAAGATTAAAGTTGGTGGTATTATTGCCAGTCTGCGTATGACGCTGACCAAAGTCCGCCAGGAAGAGATGTGTTTTATTAAACTCCAAGACACCACGGGCAGTATGGAGGTTATCGTTTTCCCTCGGGTTTACGCCACTGCTAAAAACGTGATTGTTCCGGAACAGATTGTGGTGATTACCGGTAAGCTCGAAGCAGACGAGCGGTCGACGACCTTAATTGCCGAAAGTGTAGCCGCCATCGAAAGTCTTGACCCCGGGCAAAACCAAGAATACATCCAAATCGCCATCCCCAGCAACGCCGATCGGGTCATGCTTTCCAAAATCTACGAAGTTCTCAAAGAAAGTAGAGGTTCTGTGCCGGCATATCTTTCTCTCAGCTCAACCACTGGTGAGGCTCGCAAGATCCCGATTCCTTTTGGGGTTAATCCCAGCGATGGGTTGAAACGTTTACTTGAGAACCTGGGGTGCCAGCTGATATAACTCAATACCAAATAACTAAATTTGCGAAGTAAAACTTATCTAACTAATTACAAATATGAGTTCATATTTTCGATAAATCGAAAAGAACCAATACTATCGCAATTATAGTATTAGTCATTTGGTCTTTGGTGTTGGTTATTAAAACTGATCCTTCGCTTCGCTCAGGATGACAGGACTGAAAGGCTCAGGATGACAAGCTGTATTAGCTTTGATATAATTCCCCAATGAACGATGAACCTAAAAGTGACCAAAAACCAGAAACCAGCGACCAGGTAAAACCAGTCACAGAATCAGCGCCGGAGCCAGAAGTTACGGAAACTGCGAGTGTTGAACCTGCAGTCGTCACGCCCAAGCCGGCTCCGGTTAAAACCACTGATGCTTTCAAGGTAGGGGATTTGGTCAAAGTTACGACCCGTGACCCCAAAGAAAATAAAGTCCATGCCACCCCTTTTGAAGGCACAGTCATTAGTTTTCGAGGCACAGGGGACAGTAAAACTTTTACCGTACGCCGGGTTGGTGCTATGAAAGTGGCTATCGAACGCATTTTTCCCTTCAAATCACCGGCGATTGAAAGTATCAAAGTACTCAAAAGCAACAAGGTTGCCCAGGCCAAGTTATACTACCTCCGCAAAAAAACCACCAAGCGTTAAAATTCGACGTCAGCTGTTAAGCAATTTGTATTATTAGTATCCATTTGTATATTGGCATCGTTATTAAATGCGATACTAATATACGAATTCATACTAATCATACTAATTACAAACAACATACCTCGGAGTTTTATATTCGAATTTATCGCTGTGGTGTAAAATAACTTTGTGGTTAAGCCTACCCTTGATTTGGAATTTTCCCTTTGGGAAAAAGGTTATTTAAAGGTTTGCGGAATAGACGAAGTCGGTCGGGGTTCTTGGGCCGGGCCGCTGGTGGTAGCCGGGGTAATCCTGCCTCAAGATTTTATAATTCCAAAAGATTTACGCGATTCTAAACTGGCTTCCGCAAAGCAGAGAGAATACCTCTCGGAAATAATAATCAAAACTTCCAGAGCTTTCTCCATTGTCGAAATTTCGTCCTTTCAAATCGACAAGCTTGGTTTAACCGAGGCCACAAACATCGCTTTTCGCAAGGTGCTAAATACAATTATCCCCAAACCGGATTTTACTTTGATCGACGCTTTTTACATTAAACATATTTCCCGAAAACGCCAGCAAGCCGTAAAAGACGGGGACAAAATCTGTGCCAGTATCGCCGCGGCATCTATTGTTGCCAAGGTTTACCGAGATAATTTAATGAAAAAGCTGCATTTTACATATCCCAAATATGGCTTTGACAGGCATGTAGGCTATGGCACAAAATTTCATCAAGCGGCGATTATCAAAAACGGCCTTTCCAAAATCCACCGCAAATCCTACAATCTGGATTTTCTGTATAGCTAGAACAGAACGAGGTCTCTCCTCGTTCCCAGCTGATTGAATGCCCGGAACGAGGAGAGACCTCGCATTTGAATCACATGATAAACACCGGCAAAATTGGTGAAGACATCGCTTATCAATATCTCAAAAACCTTGGTTACAAAATTCTGATGCGCAACTTCCGCATTCGCGGCGGAGAGATCGATATAATCGCGGTTGATGGCAATACGCTGGTCTTTGTAGAAGTTAAGACGCGCAGTAGTGATCTTTTTGGAACGCCGGAAGAAGCAATACACTTTCATAAACTACGATTCATAGAAAGGGCAGGTAAATTTTTTCGGGCAGGAAGAAATAATTTACCGGAAGCAGAAAGAATTGATGTCATCGCTATTGATCTCGCGGAAGAAAAAGCCAAAATTCGCCACATCAAAAATGCGGGGTTTTGATCTCTAGTGTATAATGGCCACCTGAGCATACATGACAAGCGAAAGACCAGAACTGAGGAGACGGCGAGGAAGAGTAAACACTGCAAGAAACAGTGACGTGCCATTTAGCGCGATCGAGAGGGAACGCGCACTTTCAATGTATTACCAGCGCCATGTCCAGCAATTAATACCTCCAACAATGCAAGCTTGGCTCGAAGTTGGAGAATCGGTTCGTCCGGCAGATCAGGGGACAACTATAGGCAGTGAAATGGAAGAAACAGAGATGTTTGATCAGTTGAGAGTTGCATTTAAACAGGGTAAAGGCCAACCATTTACTGCCCAGGCTTTAATAGATAGAATACTATCCGGCTCTCAACTAGTAGCAGCTAGGTCAGGCCGTGAAGATATAGCACGACGGTTTACAGCTAGTACTGCCGATTCCCTTGCCGACGCATGGGGACTCTCAAACGACACGCGAGAAAAACTGAAGCTAAGAGTATATCAACAGCGGGTACCAAAATTCAGCTAACATTCACAAGTCCAAAAGGAGTCTTTCCCGAAAACACATCTATAACGTTTTGTGCGGCAATTCTGCTCATCTCTGCGCGTGTTTCTAAAGTTGCGCTTGCGGTATGAGGTGTCAGTACTACATTGGAAAGAGCCCGCAGTTCGGCGGAAATCTGGGCCTCGTTTTCGTAAACATCCAGACCGGCCGCGGCTATTTCTTTTTCTTTAAGGGCCCGGATCAAGGCATGCTCATCGACAATTGGACCCCTGGAAGTATTGATTAATATTGCTTCATTTTTCATTTTTTTAAATTGTTCCTGGCCGATCATGTGTCTTGTCTGGGGTGTTAGTGGGGGGTGCAAACTGACAATATCTGCTTGGCCCAATAAGGTATCCAAAGGTACAAATCTGGCTTCGGTTAACATTTCAAAATCTTCCGACCTTTGCACATCACTGTATAAAATCTTCATCTTAAAACCGCCAAAAGCGATATGGCCAACATAGGTACCGATGCGGCCAAGACCAATAATCCCTATTATTTTACCCCAGAGCTGTGGTGATAAAAACGCCTTCGGGTCCCACCGATGGTAATGCCCCTGGCGCACAAAGCGGTCGGCTTCTATAAGGTGTTTTGAGCATGCCAGAATTAAAGCAAACGTGTGTTCGGCGACCGATTCTCCGGCGACCCCCGGAGTATTGGTAACCACAATACCCTTGCGCTTGGCGCTCAGGACGTCGATGTTGTCAAAACCAACAGCATAGTTGGCGATGATTTTGAGCTTTCCGGAAGCATGAGAAATGAGAGAATCGTCTATCTTATCGCTAACCATCGTGATCACGGCATCGTATGAAGAAAAAATTTCTGCAAGCCCTGCATCCGTCGTTGCCGCTTTTTGGTACCCGTCGACCTTTACCCCCTTTTTCCTTAAAAGGTTGATGCCGTTTTCTTCGATCGGGCCGGTGATAAATACTTTGTTCATATGTTTATCACCTGAAAGTCCTTCAGGTTTTTTCTTTTGTCCACAATTTCATCATAGCTCAGTTGGCCTCCTTGCGTGGTAAGTCGCGAAACGACGGATGAGGCGTTTATTGTGCCCATTACCATCGCTTCGCCAAGGTCCTCACCTTTAAAAAGTCCGGCAATCAGTCCTGCCGCATAAGCGTCTCCGGCGCCTGTCTTTTCCGATACTTTGACAGGCACGATTCCGGCTTTCAAAAACCTTTGGCCATCGGTGGCATACGAGCCCTCTACACTGTCAGTTACAACCACAACCTTTGGTCCAAGCATTAATAATTTGGCCAAAATATCGCGCATTTTAATATTGTCCGCGGTTTTCAGTTCTAAAATTTGCAAAGCCTCTTCGCGATTAATGATCAAAACGGCACATTTTTCCAGAATTCTTGGGTATCTTTTGACATTGGCTTTGAGTTGGAATGTTCCCGGGGAATAAACAAGCTTGGTGCGGGAGCGGTCCAGGTAGTGACAAACGTCATCCATAATGTTGGAATTGGTAAAAGTCTCGGCCATCGAAGTCAAATAAACCCACTTGGCTTCCGCCAAATCAGGCAGTTGGTAGTACCAGTCCTGGTGATAGACAAAAATTGTCCTTTCCCCCTGATACGATAACACCACAGACAAGTTTGATTTCATATTATGGTTAACAACAACATAGTTTTGAAACACGCCGGCCTTTTCAAACGCTTGCTTGATCCTAGCGCCCTGGTCATCATCACCGAGATTTGTGTAAATAGCGGTTTTTAAACCGAGTTTCTGACAGCCGATTACCACGTTGGCGGCGTTGCCGGCGACACCATAGTCAATGGCGTCCACCGGTACTTTTGTTCCGTAAGGAACGCAGATACGGCAGTCTTTTTTGTTGATGTCACACTCCAAGGCAGCCTCATGAATTTTAATGAAGGTATCGATTGTCGAATCACCAATGGCGATAAGGTCAAAAGTTTGGTTTGTCATTTAAATCAATTGTTCTTTAACAATTTAGCAATTGAGCAATGTAACAATTTGTATTTCTTTCTCATATTTGAAACATCGGATGTTTGTGGTTGTGCGGCAGAGCCAGAATCATCTTTTTGAAATCGTCAATAGCCGGAATTACCTGTTCGGGTTTATCAACGATCTTAAAAACCATCCGCTCCTCGGGCCGGATATACATTCCTTTTGTAAAAGCAAAAATAATTTCCTGCCAAAAATCTCCATACAAAATTAAAGGCTTATGGTGTCCGAAATATAGTCGGGCTAAGCCCCACGCCATTCCAAATTCCGAAATTGTGCCGGTGCCGCCGTTGAAAATAATATTAACCTGGCCCAGCTCCAGAAGCTTTAAAGTTCGCTCTAGGTAGCTGCCTGTGACGATTAACTCATCTACCTCATTCTCTTCGTCACGCCCCTCAAAAATTGGGATGTCTTTGGGGTAGAAAGTTACCCCAATTACCTTACCGCCGGCTTTTTTGGCACCAATGGTCGATGCTCTCATGACGCCAGGACCACCGCCATTGATTACCGTATAGCCGGCAGCCGCGCAAAGTTCGGAAACTTTTACAACTTCCTCAAAAAGCGCTTCGCCGGGAACAGTGTCTGCGTACCCGAGGAATGTTAGCCTTTTGATCTCCGGGATATTTTTAGCGTCTTTCATGCTGCAAGTTTTGTCAGTTTTTCCCAAGCCACAAAAAAATCATCGGCTTTGTACAAGATAGAACCAGCTGCAATAAAATCTACACCAGCCTCTTTGATATTACTCACGTTTTCGAATCTCAAACCACCGTCGAGCTCAACCGGCAATCCCGGAGCAATCTTTTTAACGGCGCGTATTTTATCAAGCACTTCCTCTTTGAATTCCTGCCCTTGACGACCCGGCTCAACACCCAACACCAAAAGCATGTCCAGATCATCCAGCAAATGTAAAATTGCCTCTATCGGTGTTCCCGGATTTATCGAAAGACCAACTTGCTTAAGGTTGTTTTTTACCTGGTAAATGTAATCGTGGTGATTACCTTCGATTTCATACGGAAAAATAATCTTAGAGACATGTTCAATCTTAACTAAATCATCCACAAAATTAAGCGGATATTTAACCATTAAATGTGCTTCTAGGTTGGCGTTTGTAAGGAATTTGGCAACAGTCGCAGGGCCAATTGTTTTATTGGCGGCGAACTTACCGTCGACAATATCGACCTGCACCAAATTGGTGACATGCTCTGCCTTAAGCAGATTATCATGATAGATATTTTCGTCGTCGGTTAAAATTGCAGGTACTACTATGGCCATGGGCAGTTTGTTTCCAGAATATAAGTGTCAATAACTAATATGAGTGTATATTTGGTATTTGTTATTGGTTATTAAACTTGTGACCTCTTCAATTGATTATATCAGCTATAGCGTGAACTCTTCCGCCAGTTGCGGTATTTCTACCTCCGCGTGCAATGTTTCTCTAACTTTTTGCGCTAATACTTCGGATTCGGAAATTTCTCCATGGACCAGGAAAATCTTTTTAGCACCATGCACATTGGAAAGCCAGCTTAAAAGTTGGGGGCTGTCGGCGTGGGCACTATACGAACCGATGGCCGTTACCCGGGTATTGACGGCATACTTTTTACCGAATATTTTTACTTCTTTTGCTCCTTCCAGCAGTATTCTGCCCAAAGTGCCATTCGCCTGATAACCGACAATCAGTAGTGCCGTATTGGCGTTTTCGACGTATTTTTGTAAATGGAACAATATTCTACCGCCATTCATCATTCCCGAACCGGCAATGATAATTTTGGGATTGGGCGCGCTGTCTATCGCTTGGGAATCCTTGGCGGTTTTTGTAATCTTTATTCTTTTAATGCCGAAAATATCACCGTCACTATGGTCGCTAAGCAGGCCCGGTCTTAGATACTCCGGATATTTTTCAAAAACCGTGGTGACCTTTTGAGCCAATGGGCTATCAAGATAAAAAGTCGGAATAGCGCAATTGACGGTCGTACAGAAATGTTCGATATCGTGAAGAAGTTCTTGCGTGCGTTCTATGGCAAAGGAGGGGATCATCAGAACGCCGTTTTTAGCAATTGTGGATACAATAATTTCCGAAAGCTTTGCTTGTCTTTTGGAGATATCCTCGTGAACGCGACTGCCATAGGTGCTTTCACAAATTACATAATCTGCATTGGCGACTTGTGCCGGGGGGTTCAAAAGTTCGGACGGGGTATTTCCCAGGTCACTGGTATAGGCAAGAGTCTTGCCTTCGGATTCCAAAACACAGATTGATGAACCCAAAATGTGGCCGGCATTTCTCAAAGTTACAAAAACACCCGGCCTTATTTCCAGTTTTTCTTCGTAATTTACGGTCTGGAAAAGCTCCAGGGCACCGCCGATATCGTCTTGGCTATAAAATATCGGGGTTTTTTCGCGCCTGGCTTCTTCGGCCATTAACTTGTAGCTGTCTTCTAAAACCAAAGTTGCCAGTTCTTTGGTGGGCGCGGTTGCATATATCTTGCCGCGGAAACCCTGTTTATAAAGAATCGGAATTCTGCCGACATGGTCCAGATGGGCATGGCAGACAACGAGGCTGTTTATTGACTGTGGGTCAAACGGCAACTTTTCAAAGTTTCGGTCTTCCGCTAATCTGCTTCCCTGGAAAAAACCACAATCCAAAAGAATCCTGGCCCCGGCTGTTTCGACAAGAATACACGAGCCCGTGACCTCGCGCGCGGCACCGTAGAATTTAATAACCATTACAACAGTATATTAGGAAATAGAGTCAAGAGTTAAGGGGGAATTAATTTGCAATTATAAAGTTACAAATTATGGCAGATGAAGTTCCTGGTCAATCCTCTTCTTATCAAATCCCAAAATCGAGACCTTCGACCCGTCCTCTTTGTTAATAACGGTGAAGGGTACGCCCATTTGGCCGGAGATTGCCACCATTTCGGCAATCCTTTCCGGTTGTTTATCAACAAGAATTCTCTCGTAAGGAATTTTTTTAGAATTCAAATACTCCATCTGCATTTTGCAAAATGGGCAAGTGGCGGTAGTGTACATAGTGATTTTATTCATTGATCCCAAGTTGCTCTCCTAAGCTCCATCTTATCAAAATAACTATCAACAGCACTAACAGTACTATTTGTACGGGTGTGCGGTTCTTGGTATCCCTCGGCAAACCCATGACCGACGAGACCATTTCTAAACGTCCTGCTTACACCACAACTTCTGCAGACTCCTTGCGACTTTTCGCCGTTGGGTGTCTCGATCCTCCATTTATGGCAGCAAACTGAAGGTAAATTCGGTATTCTTTTCTCTACCATCTGATTTAGCTGTTAATTATACCGCATGCCCAAAATACTGCAAAACGAGTATATACTTAAATTATGGGCAGGTTAAAACTAATTGCGGCGCTCGTGCTCATAACGACAATTGTGATTGCCGTCATTATTTTCTTTAAGTTTCCGGGTTTTCCCGGCAGTTTGTTCAAAAAACAAGCAGCGCCGCTGAGCCAACAAACTTCTTCCGAGGTTTCCAAAATACCCAATTCCGAAGATTTTGTGCAGGGAGTTAAAGATTACCTGGCAAATCAATCCGAAAAAACCGCCAACACGGTTACCAAGGTTGTCAGCGAGAAAAAAGAACAGGTTATCACTCAAGTCTTGGGGACAAACGATCCGCCGGTGGTTATTACCATTCCCGCAAGCGCTGTCTCCGGTCTGCAAAGCAGTGGGCAGGATGTAATCATTATGGATTTTGCGAAAAGCGAGAAGTTAACTTTAAAGTTAAAAAAGGGAACCAAATATTACATTCAATTTAAAAACGTGCCCGGTAACTCTTGTTTCTATATAAACGAAATCAAATACCAAATTGAAAACGACAAAATATTACAAATAGAATTTCAAAGATCCGGAGACTTCAAGCTAACGACTAACTCCTGTGAGTTAAACTTTAAAGAAATGGGAAATTTCTCGGTAGATGAATAAACGCAAGCGCAATTTTTTCTTTTTAGTTACAACCTCAATTGCCGCTATTTTGTTGCTGACCTTTTTTGCTTCAGCGACTTTGCCATCCAAGCCAAAGGGTCCCCAGCAGATTCAGATGCCTTACAACTTAAGCCTCACCATACCGACGGACTGGAGTGTGCTCAAAAAACCCTTAATAAATGAGATAGTCTTCCAAAACGATCAACAACAAGACAATAAATGCTTCCTTGATGTGTTTGTTATCCAGCCGGACCGTGATTATAGTTTTTCGCAATGGTTGGGTACGGCCATGAGCAACGAAATATTCTTAAAAACAGGCAAAGAGACGAGTTTTAAAAAGGGTAGTGCCTTTATTGGAACCTACAATTTTGTTGACACCTTCTTCAAAGAATCAGTAAATCACCAAAGGGCAATTTTAAAAAGCGGGGAAACGCTTGTCGACTTGCACATGAGCTACAAAAACAATTCGATATGTCTGCAAAACTTTCAAGAAATTTTGGATTCGGTTAATTTTTAAAAACTGAAATTACTAATCGACGAACGTGAGGGCGACGCCTTTTTTGTCTGCGCGGCCGGTTCTGCCGATACGGTGAATATAATCATCGTATGAGTTGGGCATATCATAATTGATAACGTGTGAAACGTTTTGAATATCCAAGCCCCTTGACGCCACGTCGGTTGCCAAAAGCACTTGCAGTTGGTTGGCTTTAAACTGGTCCAGTATTTTTTGTCTTTGATTTTGGCGTTTGTCACCATGAATGGCCCCGGCCTTAAAGCCTCTTTTTAAAAGCTCGTCCGCCAGCCTCTGCACGCCCCACTTTGTACGGCCGAAAATCAAAACCTTGGTGAAGCCATCCTGAATCAGCAAATCATGCAATTGATCCACTTTCTTGTCGCGGCTGATGACTTTGACAATATCCTGGCTTACATTAACGGCCGTGTCTTGCTGCTTCACGGAAATTGTTATCGGGTCGTGCACAAAATCGCGAAGGATTTCTTTGACTTTGCCGGAGATTGTCGCGGAAAAAAACAAGGATTGGCGCTGTGGCGACAAAAGTCCGACCAGATATTTAATGTCCTGAATAAAGCCAATGTCGACCATTCTGTCCGCTTCGTCCAAAACGACATTGTTAAATACCGAAAGATCCAACGATTTCTCGCCGATTAAATCTTTGAGCCTGCCGGGTGTCCCGATCACAAAATTAGGGTTGCGCCTAAGATCGCTTTTTTGTCTGTTGATGTTAACGCCGCCAATACAAAGTGTGCCGTAAATGCTCAGTCCTGTGGCAAAACCGACTAGTTCTTCCTGGATTTGCACCGCTAGTTCACGGGTTGGAGTCACGATCAGTACGCGCTCACGGCGGTTTTTGAATACTTTGTTAAGAAGTGGAATTAAAAAGGCAGCTGTTTTACCCGTGCCGGTATTGGCAATACCAATAACATCTTTGCCTTCCAAAATGGCCGGTATCGTTTCATCCTGGATGGGTGTGGGAAGAGTGTAGTGTTTTCTCTCGATGTTTCTCTTAAGCTCCACACAAATATCAAAATTCTCAAACCTGTGCTTGGGATTGTATGCTTCTTCTTTGGGTGCGGTGATTTCGTCGTTTTGGCTTCGGCCGGAGCTTATTGCCCACAGCAAATCCTGACTAACTTTATTGGAGTTATCTGTGCGGTTACTAAAATTACGACGAGGCGGATACCTACGTTGTCTGTACATATTATTTTTTTTGAAATTGTTTCAAGTAGCGAAAAGATACTACTTGCGGGGTTTACGCGGAGGATCTTTTACCTTCTAATCAAAAACTATTCTGCAATCAGTATAGCAGGGGCAAACGGATAAGTCAACAAACTATAAGATTAGTTTAAAAAAGAATCTAAAGATTCCACACTTTATCTTTGTTTTATTGTTTAAAAGCAAAATCTTGCCTAGGAAAGACAAGTGTGGATCCGATAGATATTAATGACTTAAGCTTCAGTAGTTGCAGCTTCTGCTGGTTTGTCTTCTGTTGTTGTTGTTTCTACTTTTGTGTCGTCAATCATTTTATTTTCGAGCTTGCGAGAAAGCAAGCTTCGCTTATATTTCACCTCCTTCGTTTTAATTTTAGGCCCGCAACCCCGTTTTGCGGGGCGAGGACCGCAAACTATACCTAATTAAGATAAAGTTTGTTGTGTATCAGATGGATTAACTGGTTTGGATTTTTCATAAGGTCTATTTCGATCCAACTGTCGTATTTATCGTGTTTGTCCAGCGCATTTTTCTCAGAAGCAAATATTTCATCGTCCAGCCAGAAAAAGCGGTTGTTAAAATCGATGGCATCCGTTTTGTCGATCGCAAACTTGGTGGGTTTAATTCTTTTGAGAAGCGGTAGGATCTCCTCCGGTACAAATTTGGAAAGATAACTAAGAGTGTAGCCAATGTCCCCATCGCAGCGGGATGTTAACCAAAATACGGAATAATTTTTCAAAATGTAGATTAAAAACTTTTCTAGGTGTTGGGCCGGAACCCCGCCTCTTGTCAGAATTACACCTTCTATATCAATGTAAATATTTTTCGCCGGTATTAAGTTTTTCTTGGACATTAAAATTGCATTTAGGAGCGAGAGATGATACGGGGGATACCTAAATATCGATGGTACCAATAGTTAACCGCTAATATGCGTTATCCGATCTTAGCACCTTTAAGTTTAATGCACAATGACTATAAGTTAAAGCAAGTACAAAAGTCACGATTTTCCGCTTAACCGGTCTCGGTTAAGTACCTGAATTATACAAGTCTTCCGCCAAGGATTGTCAAAGAAAAGTTTGAATAGTTTGTGGCCCAAGAGTGGAACTCGATTTTCGCCAGTCTTTATAAAACTTACGAATAACTAACCTCACTTGGCTTTGCCTTATATCAAAAAGAATAAATGATTTCTTTTTGCTCCTACGTTACGAACACCTAAAGTTTGACTTTGACAATGTACGTTTATAGTGTATAATTAAAACTGACATGACAATTGTAAGTGCTACTGTATTAAGAAACAATTTAGCCGACACTCTCAAGCAGGTTGATAAAAAGAAAGACTACTTACTTGTTTCTAAACAGGGTCAAATCACCTCGGCTTTGGTCAACATTGATCTTTTTGAAGATTTACTTGCGCTTGCTAACAAAGATTACGTTACAAGCGTTCAAACGGCTCGCAGAGAATATCAAAATGGAGATGTACTTACCCACGATCAAGCTTTTGGCGAGATTTAATGGCCTATACGCTTGTTTATACAAAAACAGCCTCCAGAGATATTCAAAAGTTAGATACAGTAGTTAAAAAAAGAATTAAAAAGAAGATAGAAGAGTATTCTCAAGATCCAATTCTGCACGCAAAAAAGCTGGTTAATTCTGCAATTGGTACTTACAGGTGGCGGATCGGAAATTATAGATTAGTTTTCGACATGGATGAAAACAAAATAGTGGTATTGAGAGTGGGTCACAGAAGAGAAATTTACAGGTAACCTCTTTATATTTATTGCAAACGTGTGGCTCCACGGGGAATTGCGATTCCGTTGGATTTAATTGCGAAAGACTTTGTCTTACCGCATTTTCCTTCACAACTATTGAAATCTCACGGGGAATTGCGACCCGCAATGCGGGTCCGCATTTTATTACGCAAACTATTGTAATAGTTTTTACAATAGTGCTTCATAATATCGAACCTAAAGGTTCGATCCAGTAGAAATACAACATATTTTTACCAAATGGCAAAAATATGTTGTGGCTCCACGGGGAAGGGGAATTGCGACCCGCAATGCGGGTCCGCATTTTTCTACACTACTATTGAAATCGTTGTTTCAATAGTGTTCCGAAAAACCGAACCAAAGGTTCGTTCTCGTTGAAACACAAATTTATTTTGGATATTCCAAACTAAATTTGTGGCTCCACGGGGAATCGAACCCCGCTTTGAACCGTGTCCGCCATGGGCGGATCCACTAATTGGAAAAGTTTAAAGATTTAAAAAAATTAAAAGGGTTTTGGTGGCTCCACGGGGAATCGAACCCCGCTTTGAACCGTGAAAGGGTTCCGTCCTAACCGATAGACGATGGAGCCTCGTTTTACTCGTCTCCACATCTGTTGCTCATTACATTCGCAAGAGACGATGGAGCCAATAAGGCTTTAAACGTGTGGAAATTTTACCACATAAACACGTCTCACTCTACGCGCTGAATCCTATCGCCTACGAGCTTACTTATTAAACTTAGCCTTGACAGACTCCAGCACGCTCCCGGCAACACCTTGTCCGCCAAGACCAAAAGCCAAGCCGCCGGCCAGTGCCAGCATGGCCACGATTCCGGCAAACAGGATTCGTAATAGTTCCTGGGCAACACCAAGCTGGTCTAAAACCAAAAAGCCGACAAATATCAAAATCGACCATCTGGCTACCAAACCTATGGCGTGGGCTGTGCTTTTGCCCAGCGAACGGCAGCTATTGTAGGCAATCTTGTAGGCAAGTTTGGCAAAAACCAAACCAACCATCACCAAAACTACGGCAATAATAACCCGCGGCAGGTACAAAATAACCTGTGACAGCACAGAATTAACGGCGTTTAACTGCCACGTCTGCAGTGTCGGGACCAAAAAGACGATGATTATCAACCATCGGCTAAGTTCGGCCAAAATCTCGCTCCAGCCAACTTCGTGGCCTTCGATTTCGGAAATACCGTAACGGGATAGAAATTTTTCCAAACGGACAGCCTTAAGTAGACCCAAAATCACACGGTAGACAATAGCGCCCAAAACAAGGCCAATTGCCAAAATAATTAATCCGCCGATAAGTTGTGGTAAATAGGAAACAAAAGAAGCAAACGCGCCGACAACGGCGGCGGTTACTGTCGTAGAAACATCTTCAATACTCATATAAATCACCTCCCATCGTCCTCCGAAGCTTTTAAGCGAAGGAGGAAATCCGTATTACTAATCCAGTTAAGAACAAATAAGGGCCACGGTCAAGCCCGACCTTGTTGCTTAGGTTTTTAAAGGGTTGCTTTTGAAGGGCTCACATGTTTGAATATCCAGATACCAAATGAAGCACATCAGTAATAAAACCGAAGTATTTATTTTTAGCGGACTGGTCTTTTTATTTTCACTCCCGAAAATTTCTTATGCATATGTCGATCCGGGTACCGGTAGTTATATTTTCCAAATGGTCATTGCCGGATTCTTTGCCAGCATCTTTTTCTTTAAATCGGGGTTTAAAAAAGTCCGAGCAGTTTTGGAAAGTATCTTCGCAGGCAAAAAAAATAAAGCAGAAGCCGAATAGCGTCGCGGCTTTTCTTGCCCCTTCCCGATCATGAAGTTTGCTAAAGTCCCATCCTCTTACAGAGACCCCAGCGGCTTTGTCTTTTTTCAAAATGGCAAAGTATTTAGACGGGTAAACGTTTCTTATAAACAAAATTTCGACCTGCTGATTAAATCCGGTCTTTATAAGAAATTAGTCGACGCCGGCTTGTTGGTTGCCCACAAAGAAGTTAACTTTAAAGATCGGGAGAGTTTGGCCTACAAGCATCTCCAACCGCAATTTATTCCCTTTATTTCCTACCCTTACGAATGGTGTTTCAGTCAGCTAAAAGATGCAGCGCTTCTGACCCTCAAGATTCAAAAAATTGCCCTCGAGCACGGAATGAGCCTTAAAGACGCTACCAGCTACAATGTGCAATTTCTGGAGGGCAAGCCCATTTTTATAGATACGCTGTCTTTCGAAAAATATACACCCGGGAATCCATGGGTTGCTTACAAGCAATTCTGTGAACATTTTTTGGCCCCCCTGGCTGTTTATGCTTATAAAGATGTCCGTCTAAACACGGTCATGCAGGCTCATGCGGGCACAATCCCCTTGGACTTGGCCGCAAAATTATTGCCGGCTTCGGCCAAACTTAAACCTTCACTGCTGGTTCACCTATTTTTCCATGCGGGTAGTCAGAAAAAATACTCAGAGGCAACTTTAATTAAAAAACCCAAGAAAAGTTTCGGTAAAGGCGCTTTTATCGGCATCATTGACAGCCTTGAGGGTGCTGTCAAAGGCCTCAAATTAAAAACCAGCAAAACTGTCTGGACAAACTATTACGACCCCAGCGACAAGGGCAGTTATCGGGACGAATCGCTGGCGCGGAAAAAAGAACTGGTCGCAAAATTCATTGACTTGGCCAAACCCAAAAGCCTTTGGGATCTCGGGGCCAATACAGGTGTATACAGTGAAATTGCCGCCGCTAAAGGTGTTTTTACGGTTTCTTCCGACAATGACCACACGGTTGTTGAACAAAACTATCTAAGGATCAAAAAAAATGGAGAAAAAAATATCTTGCCACTCTGGGTTGATATTGCCAACCCGACACCGGCTCTCGGTTGGGAAAATACCGAAAGGGAAGCTTTTTTACAGCGGCCAAAGCCCGATACCGTGCTGGCATTGGCCCTGATTCATCATTTGGCCATTAGCAACAATATCCCCATCAGCCGCCTGGCCTCAATGCTTTCCAAAAGCTGTAAAACTTTAATTATCGAATTTATTCCCAAGGAAGATTATCGGGTAAAACTTCTACTACAAAGCCGGGAGGATATTTTTGCAGACTACAATCAAAATACTTTTGAAAAAGAATTCGGCAAATTTTTCTCAAAAGTCAAAAAAGTCCAGCTCACAAATTCCCAACGGACGCTTTACCTCTTAAAAAGAAAAAACTAATCCTAAGAGACACGCTTCTTTCCAAAAACAAAAAGGGTAAACCAGGCCAGCAGTACCAGTAGTGATCCGGCAATGAAGGGTAATTTTATGCCAATGACACTTGAACCAATACCGGCGACTAAAGGCACAATGCCGGTAGCCAGTGCAATCATTGAACCGTTTATTCCGAGCGCGGCACCTTGTTTGAGCGGGGAAACGCTTCTAGAAATGAGTGCCGGTAAATTAGCCACAGAAAGGCCTTGCGGCACTGATAAAAAGGGAATCAATATAAAGATAAGAGCCCCGCTGCCAACAAACGGATATATAAACATGAAAAGCGCTACGCACAGCATTGAATAGCGCAAGATTGCTTTCTCGCTATATTTATTTGCCAATATTCTCAAGATAAAAAGCTGAGTTATGACAATGCAGACCCCGACTCCCGCAAAAAACGTGCCGACCGTAGCTTCGGTGAAATGCAAAGATACGAGCAGGATTCCGATAAAAGTCGTAAAAAAAGTAAAACCCGACATGTAAAAAAAGTTAGCCAGATAAACAGGTCTGGCATCGACATCGCGGATCGCGGCTCGGATATTATGGATGCCCTTAAGCATTGAAAAATTGCGTTCTTTGCTTCGGACATGATGTGTTTCCGGGAGCATTAGTGAAATAAAAATGACATTTGTCAGTCCCAGAGCGCTGGCCACCCAAAAAGGAACCGCCGGACTCCCGAAAAAAGCCGTCAGCCAAGCGCCGAGAAGCGGTCCGATAATAAAACCCATACCAAAAGCGGCCCCAATGATACCGAAGTTCTTGGCGCGGTGGGCGGGGTCGGTGATATCGGCAATGGCCGCCTGAGCGACACTGAAATTGCCGGCCGCCAGCCCGGCAATGGCGCGGGCCGCAAAAAGTAGAGGCACAAACGCAATATTTATGCCCATTCCAAATAGAAGCTGGGAAAATGCCAGAACCCCAACACCAAAAGTCAGAATTCTTTTTCTTCCATAAATATCGGAAAGCTCTCCAAAAATTGGCGCGGCAATAAATTGCATCAAACCAAAAATGGCCGTGATAGCACCGGCTATTAAAAACTGGGTGCTTTGTGTTGATCCGGCCAACAGAAAATAAGGTACAAAATAATACAGGCAATACCTGTTTTTGATTTGGTGTCATAATTAATTAAAGAAATCTATCGCTTCTTTTTACGAAATGATTTTGTGGGGCTGTACGGTCTGAACCCATTATATCGCTATAATTCCTGAGAGCAGTGTACCACTTTGAGGCTAAATGGTTGGATGGAATTCATAATAATCTGACATTTAATGAAATAGAAGAAGTGGTAAGCCATAACAGTGATGTGGCTAGATTACTAATCGAGGCGGCAAGTAAAAGATCCAAAGAAAAGCATTTTAGGTCAAAACCCGACGACATTTCGGCAGTGGTTATGGAAACCCATTAACAGTAGTGCCATAGTACTAAACTCCGCCGAGTGCTAAAATTAGATAATGACTCCAGACGAATTAATTCTCAAAATAGTCACAGAAATTAAAGTTTCTAAAAAAGAAGCCGCGACGATAATTGAAAAGGCAGTTGCAGGAGGCGAAACAGACGTTAAAAACCTCGAAGAGTGGTACACAAAGCGCTTCAAGCCAAATCTTGTTTTTATCAAAAAAGATGACTACGCAAGGATGTGTATCGACGCACTTAAAATCTTAGGCAAAACCGCAGCAACAGACTATGGAGGAAGTCGACAAAGAGACTTAGCACAGCTGTGGGCAGATATGACAAGAGGCTATCTTGGTGAACAAGCAATAGTTCAATTTTTAAAAGAAAAATTTAATATAGATTCTGAATTTGATCACTCAAAAGGGGATCTAAAGGATTATATTCAGATGGATATAAAAAAAGTCCTCATATCAAATAAGTGGCGAGAACCAAAACTAAAAATTGGTATAAAAACCACAAAATGGAATGGCATTTGGTTTGACATCCCCGGCGCTCAATTTCATCATTCAGATATCAACGTTTTGGTAAAGATTGGGGCATCCAGAGAACATTTGTTCACCTTCTTTAAAGAAATAAGTGTTTTTAAAGATAAAATTCTGAAAATTGGAGTTGAAGTAGGATCATTGACAGAAAAAGAGGCTAAAGACCTTTACGATGAACTCCCGTCTTTCCAACCAATTACAGCATATATTACGGGATTCGTAACAAAAGACGTCCCTTTTAGAGATCTTGATTATGGAGGGAAAACAGGAAGGCTTAACTTTACAATAACTTCTTGGAAAGGCCCAATAAAACCAGGTGATCTGGATAAAATTAAGCTTCAAAACAAAATAAGCGGTAAAGTAACTTTCTTGGGAATTGGTTCCTTTTCACACGACGCAGGTTATTTATTTAACACAGGAACACTCCATTGGAAAAAGGAAGATTGGGAAAAACTTATAAAGATGCTATAGGCGATGGGAAATCAAAAATTACTGATTGTCTGGCGTTACTTTCATGATTCAATAAATTTGACGAGGTAGAAAGATAATCGATACCAGCAAACATTTTTAATACAGAACTAACGATAGTTTCCGCCGCCTTAGGTGGAACCGCCATACCAATTTGCTTTCTAATATTTTCTTTAGAACCTTCAAAAACAAAATCGTCTGGAAAAGTTTGTATTCTTGCCCTCTCTCTATTAGTTAAAGCTCGATTTTCACTCCAATGGTAACCGTGAGTACCGCCGCCGCCGCTTCCCGTAAGAGTGTATGAGGGTTTATCAGGATGAAGCCTCTTATATATCTGACTCATCCTTGCTCCTTTGACATTTAGTCTTAAATGTTGGGGTATTCCTTCATACCAGGCATTTTCACCAGGGGGAATATACTTTAACCTCTCGACTACTATTTTTGACTGAGCAGTAACTTCATGGTTTGGAGCGTCACTAGCAATAGTAGGAGACTCTAAAGCTTCTCTAGCTGTAACATAGTTATTAACGGTAGTGGGAGCAGGAACTTTAAACTTAAATCCTAAATCTTTTCTTATCCCAATGATAACAACTCTATGCCGAGTTTGAGGAACACCATATTCTTCAAACTTATAAAGATGCGGTGTTAATTCATAGCCGCTACCTGCATCTTCTAAATCTCTTAAAATTCTAGCAAAAGCTTTTCCCTTGTTTGCGCTTTGTAGACCACTAACATTTTCTGCCATAAACCATTTTGGATTGTGAATATTTATCGCTTTTACACCAAAAGTATAAAGAGGACCATATTTACCGCCAAAACCTTTTTGCTCACCCACTAAACTAAAATCATTACATGGAAAACCAAAAGCCAAAGCATCAAAAGATGGTACTTTCTCAAAATCTATTGTTTCAACGGGTCCGCATGCCACATTTGAAGAATTTCCGCTGTGAATATTTCTGGCATAAGTTTTGCACGTATTTTCGTCAATATCATTTGCCCAAACAGGTTTTACAAAATAACTGCTATTCTTGTTTGAAACAAATGCTTTCATAGCCCCATAAGATAATCCACCTGGACCACAAAATAATTCCGCCAGCTTAAAAACAATATTTTTCATTAATTAATAGATAATTTCTTATTCAAATATCCCCTAAGTCCCTCAAGATACTTCGTTTGGCATTCCCAAATAACAAGAACATTCCATCCCAGTTTTTTTAATTCGCTAATATTCTCTGCCTGTTTTAACACGTTTCTAGCGAGCTTTTCTTTCCAATAAGCTGTATTGCTTTTGGGCATCGTTTTCCTCTTACAGTCGACATGCTGATGCCAAAAACATCCATTAATAAAAATCGCTATATTTCTACTGCGAATAACTATGTCTGGTTTTCCAGGGAGAGTATTAACATTTTTCCTATACCTATATCCCAAACTCCAAACAAATTTCCTTACAATCAATTCGGGGCTTGTATTAATGGATCTTATTCTGGACATATTCCAGCTTCGTCTGCTGGGATTTAGTTGATCCATATATTTATTTATACCAAATATCATATGAATTAAGAATACGAATAAAACCCGAAGATGTCAATAGACAATTTAATAGGTACTAGACTAGGAAACTAACTTTCTGTCGACTCCTTTCAACAAAACTATGAGTTCCTTGTATAGTTGTTTCTTTGTTTTCTTGTAGCGCCATTCGCATTCCTTTAAATGATATTCAAAGTTTACC
>Ga0210057_1001467_pt1 | contig 35770 bp, 35 predicted proteins | sample CryGeyCG2114_010_2_FD_183968 | JGI IMG/M metagenome (GOLD analysis project Ga0210057, IMG submission 183968) | Groundwater microbial communities from aquifer - Crystal Geyser CG10_big_fil_rev_8/21/14_0.10 (SPAdes) (version 2) | ecosystem: Environmental > Aquatic > Deep subsurface > Groundwater ... | reverse complement strand
CTTCTTCAGCGCCTTCGTTTGTTCAAATAGCAGGATATATTAAAGATGCAGGATCCAAACAAGGGATGGCAAATATTCGCGTTGGGGTAAAAGATGGCTCTGATAATTGGGGCTATGCCACAACAAATAGCTCGGGGTATTATGCGGTGAGCAATGTGGTTTCATCAGGCGAGTACTATGCGGTACGAATTCAATCGGCTGTTCCAGCAAATTACACCAGCCTACTCACGGTTGATTCTGATTTTGATATGACAAAGTCAGGAGCCATTGGATGGACATGGATGCATGGACTTAATAGAGATACAAATGTTGGTGAAGGTTCTTATGAAGTGCAAAAAGCAGGCCTGTGGGATTGTTCGGGACCAGGTGGAACGGGCGCAATTAATCGGTGTAATTTTGTCTATGCACCGGTGCCTCCGGCGGGAGTTTCCAACATTAAGGCAATCTGTAATAGTTCGGGAACCTCGGTTGACCTTTCGTGGAACTCAGTAAGTCGCGCAGATAATTATATTGTGAGACTCAATAAAGAACCATATGACGATTGGGGAAATAATTGGAGTGAAGACATTTGGAAGCAGGTTACCACTAATTCATGGACTCAGACGATAGCCCCAGATAAAAACTATGACTACAGCGTACAAAGTGCTTATGGTTCGGTACGGGGTCCGCAGATTTGGATTCAAGGAAATGCCATACGGTGTAGCTCTCCACCTCCACCCAGTGGATCTATCGGAAGAACGTCTGGATCAGATGCGAGTAAAGTGTATGGATTTTCTGCACGGTGGAATGATACAAGACCAAGTCGGAAAGTAGCACTAGCAAAGTGTACCGGGACGGGAGCGGGTTCAGAATGTCAAACAGTTCAACAGGGTGGATTTGATTGTCCTACTGGTTGGACGCCGACGGGATTGACTGGTGCCACGAATGGAACGTGGTGTGCATTTAACGTCCCTGCAAATAGTGTTAATTACGACTGGACATTTTATGGAAGTAATTCGAATATTGCTCCCGGACGATATGTGGCAGTGGTAAATCAGGAACTGAGCGACAGTCTGAAGTGTAGTGGTAATTCCACCTGTACAATAAATGGTGGTCCAACAAATTGTGGGAGTTCTTGGCTTTCATGCCATCCTTCTGCAGATTCTGTTTCGTTTACTGTTCCAGCTGCACCAACGGCAACTCCAACAATCGCAGCAGTACATACCTTTAGTGGTAAGGTTGCCTATACAGGAGGAACAGGTGTTGGTGGAGTAGTGATCAAGCTCTATGAATATACTGGAACAGCAGGAACCACTCGAACCTATCGAAAAGAAACTACAACCAGTACTGCTGGTACTTATTCATTCCCCAGTCTTGCCAATGGAACATATGACGTTGAGCCACAAGCCAATGCAGCTGTCACCATTGCAAAGGGATCCGAGATGCAAACCATAGTAGTTGTTCAAAGTATGGGAAATGTCACCGTACCAACATTTATCGTTATTGCAAAGGCAACCCCAACTCCAATTGCAACAAATACCCCAACACCACCTCTTCCTGACCTGAAGATAGAGGATATGAGTCGAGATACAAATTACTTTAAAGTCAAATATTGCAATCGAGGTGCTGGTACTTCAATTCAAAAGTTTACCGTTGAAGTGAAGGATACTGCATCAGGAAAAACATTTGAAACAAATTACCTATACCCATTTGCTGTTCCTGCAGTAAATACCTGTGACTGGACCGGAGGCATTACCTGTGGGCTCATTGGAGATGCTGGATGTAACAAAACGCTTTCTGTCCTTGCAACTGCTGACTTTCGAAAAACAGTACCGGAATCAAATGAATCGAACAATACGTTTACGAAGAATTTTGCTGCAGTGGTACCAACAAATACTCCTATTCCCACCAATACTCCCGTTCCCACACCAGTTGATGTTTCAATGACTGTTGATATCTTGTCTCCCGGATATATCAGTACGACAAGTGGGGTTACTTCAATTGTGAAAGATAAAACAGTAAAATTTAATCTTACCATTCCAGATATCACGGGTAGATGTGGAAGGGGGAATACGTATTTGAACTCATTTAAATTTCAAGCAAAAGCAAGCTCCTCTTCTACATGGATCGATAGTACAACAACGTACATTACCTATACAAATCGTGCAAATCATCCCTATGATATATTTGCCGCAACAGAATTTACGACTTCGGGAGAAAAAGATGTGAGAATAACCTGTGCAGATGAAGGATTTACTCGATTTAATACCAATGTCCTTAAATTAAATGCCATTGCGCCAACTAATACCCCGGTACCAAATCAACCACCTTCAATTACCTCACTCAAGCTTTTGAATGAGAGTGGGGCGGAGATCACTTCACCAAATACAATACCACTAAACTCATTAGTAAATGTTTCTCTTCGTGCATCTGATCAAAATATAACTGACACGCTCACTGCAAGTATTTTTTTCACTTCACGACCAGCAGGATGCGGCGGAGCAATCGGCTCATCAATGAGTAGAACATCAGTTTCTCCTGGAGTATGGCAGTTTTCCTATTTGGGAAGACCATCATGTGTCGGGCAATATTTATTTAGAGTTGGTGTTGACGATGGGACAAATCCAACTGTTTCACGAAACATGTCCTTTACTACGGTTCCTCTTCCAACCGCTACATTCACTCAAGTACCACCATCACCAACCTTTACTCAAGTACCACCTTCGCCAACATTCACTCCAGTCCCACCAACAAACACCCCAACAGCAATGCCTCCCACAAATACTCCAACACAAAAACCAACAAACATACCAACATCCGTTCCAACATTTTGTTTAGGGAATCAGGTGTTTAAAGATATGGATAATAATTCAATTTTCAACAGTTCTATTGATCTTCCCTTTAATAGAATTAAGCTCACTCTTTTCAAGTATGAAAACAATATTCCCGTTCAAAAAGCAACGACTATCTCAAACACAAGTGGCATCTATGCATTTTGTAATCTTCCGCAAGGACAATATGATATAAAAATTATGTCGAATGACCAACCAGAAGGTTGGCTTCCTGCACACAAGCCCGATGGATTTACCATCAATGGACATCTGGGAGATGTGGCATTTGATAACCGATCCTTAATTGAGCGAACATTTTGTGCTGATTATTGTGGAGAGATGATTACCCTTACTCAGAATACAAATAATTATGATTTCGGGCTTCAACAAGGGCCATCATTAACCCCATCCATCGCTCCTTCTACGCCAACAAACACCCCAATCCCGCCAGCTGCAACAAACACATCAGTGCCACCTGCTGCAAGTAATACTCCTATTCCGACCATTGAGCCAAATAACTGTCCAGATTATGAAAAGGGAAATGCAAACTGTAATTATGTTGAAGAAAATGGAGTGCGAACTGCGATTATAGATGTGAATGATTATGTCTGTTGGTACAATGAATATGTAATGGAAGTTGTGGTGCCAGAAGGAGGAATGATAGGTGATTGTAGAACCTCAAACTTTGATTCAAGTGATGATGGGAAGCCGTCGATCTTGGATTACGTCATTTGGCAGATCAATTTTATTAAAACTCATCAACAAGATGGATAAAACACCGATTCAAGCACAAAGTATTCGTCACCTCCATTTTTCAATGCCGAAAATCCCTCATATCTCTAAAAAGTATATTGGATTCGGCATCATTGGAATAGTGCTTTTTATCGGTCTCATATGGTACGTGTCTCCGTTTGTACAGAAGTTTTTTGCAGGACTCAATCCGCCAATTGAGGCATCGCTCATTCCTGAAAAAGAAGAGGTATACGTTGATGAGGAATTTCAGGTGAGTATGCGACTTTCGAGTAGAGAAGCTTCGGCGCTCGAGTTATACCTTTCCTATGACAGCTCGGTGTTTTCATATGCCACCGAATATGGAGCGGATTCAGGTTTTTCTCAAGTTACGCAAGATTATTTCCTCTCTCCGCTTAAAGAAGAAGTAATTCCCAGCTCTGAAGGAAGTATTAAGACGCTTCATTTATTACTTGTTTCACACCAAGGTCAGCTTGATGCAGTACAGTTTAATTTAAAGTTTAAGGCTTTGAAAGAAGGAGTTTCAGACTTTATTACTGAGTCAGAAACACGCGTAGCTGGTTCGTCAGATGATGATACTGCTACGTACTTTGATCTTCCTGAAAATGTAATGACAAAAGTTACCGTCATTGGGACAGGGAGTGATCCAGGAACCTGCGCATGTTCGGGAGATACCGTTTCAACAGATACGTGTAGTATCGGGTATGGTCCGGTGTGTAGTGCTATTGATGCAGATCAAAGTTGTGTGTGTGAGGCTCTTGATCCAACTCCCACTCATACCCCAGCTCCCGACAACTCAATCACACCTGAAGAAGGAACGCCAACCCCGACTACAGGTGTGCCTTCAAATGCTGCAACTCTTAAAATGCTTCCCATTTCCTCAAATGTTATTTTGCCAAAAGAATTTGACGTAAGTGTTGTTGTCAATTCAGGTACGGAAGAAATTATGGGTACTGACACGTATATTGCATATGACAAAGAATTTCTTGAGGTGAAATCGGTATTGAAGGGAGAACATTTTGCGGTAATAAATCACACGCCTTTTGAAGGAAAACTTTATATAGCAGCAACCGTTGCAAATCAAGGAGAATTCACAAAAGGTACTGGAACTGTGGCGACAATAACATTTTTATCCAAAAAAATTGGTACGACGAAACTAACATTTATTTGTGACCCCTCAAAGCCGGGATCATCAAGCGTCATAAAAAATGATATATCTGCAACAAACATCATTGATTGTAATAATATGTCAGATCATACTATTGAAATACTCGAAGGTGCGTCGAGTCCTGCCAATACTCAAATTCCGACCCAACCTGTGGGAGGAGCACGGGGAGATGTTGAGCTTAAAATAAAAGTCAGATTTCAAGGAGTGACGACCCAGCCTGCAGAGGCATATCGGACATTGAATACAAGAGTTATTCTTGCTGCCGGAGATAAATCGTATCGTGAAGAGAAAGTAATTCCGTTTGAAGCAGATGGCGATGGATTGTGGTCAGGGACATTTTCAGCGAAAAATGTAGCTCTTGGCGCAAAATATGCAATTTATATCAAAGGACCGAAACACCTTATGAAAAAGATCTGCGAGGCAACCCCAACAGAGTCGGTATCAGGAACATACGATTGTTCAGCAGAAAAAATTGATCTCAAAGCGGGTACGCAGGACATGGATATGAGCAAGATTATTCTCTTGGTAGGAGATATTCCCGTTCAAAATGGGATTATTGATTCGGTTGACGCCGTATATGTCAGAAATAACTTTGGATCGACGACGAGCTCATCAGTATCTCGTGGTGATCTGAATCTTGATGGGATTGTGCATGCTCAAGATATGGTTCTCATGCTCAAGGCTTTAGAGTTTAAATATGATGAAAAGTGATATATTAGACATTGCAAGCGTTTTTTTTATCAGTTACACTTAAGATACTATGGAAAATCAAAATCAATCATATGGACCAATAGATTCAGCACAGATGATCAATGAAAAAAAACCAGCTGCTCATAATGTGCGAATGATCTTTATAACAGTAGTTGTGCTTCTTATTGCGCTCGGAGGATATATCGTACTTTCAAATCAAGGCTTGAAAGTACAAGTTCAAAAAGCTCTGAAGCTTGTTCCCTCGTCTCCTGAAGAGAATATGGATTTAGCTGATATAGACCTGTTTGTTTCAGAGATAAAAGATCGAACAATTCCCTGGATTGAAGTGCGCTCAGACAAAGAATCGGCATCAATTGGTGAGACGCTGACAGTCACCATGTATGGTTTTTCAGGAGGAAAGGATATCACCGGATATGATACGCTTATTGGAATTGACCCCGAGGCATTTGAGGTGATTTCGCTCGAATCGGCAACACCTGGATTTCAGATATTCAAGTTTGATAAGGGAATGTATCATTCGGTAACCGGAATAAAAGACGTCCAAATGAAAGAAGCTACTGTTTTTGATGATACTGCATTGCTGACCATAAAGCTTAAACCAAAGAAAGCAGGCGAAAATGTCGTCACGATTCTTACCTCAAAAGATAATGAACAAACGAAATTTGTTGATAAAGACGTGCAAGTTTTGACCCCACAGATTGGATCAGTCTTTATTACTGTTAAATGAGTTGACATTCATGATTCATGCATGATGATTTAAGAATGAAAAAAATTATTTATAATGCAGTTATCGGAGCGGCTCTCTTTATTGCGGTCTCTGGATTTTCTGTACATGCTGCTTCACTTGAATTTGATTCTGCAAGCTCTGCTATTGAAGTAGATGAGACGTTCACCGTCACTGTTGATATTGATGCGGGCACCGATCAAATAGCGGGTACCGATATTTATGTAAGCTATGATGATGATTTACTCGATCTTCAATCGGTCACTGGTGTTGATTACTTTCCCATTGTTGGAAATACCCCAGAAACGAGCAGGCTTTATATTTATGGAGTAGTGGCAAATCAAGGAGAATATAAGACGGGAACCGGAAGTGTCGCTACGCTTGTGTTTAAAGGAGTTGCTGAAGGGGAAACTGATCTTACCTTTGACTGCGACCTTTCAAAAACAGATACGTCAAAAATTGCAAAAAATGATATCAACGCATCAAACATCATAGACTGTAGTCAACTTGAAGTACATACCGTTACCATCGGTGCGGGGAGTGCTTCAACAAGTACTTCGACAAAGGAAACGACATCATCTCTTCCCGAAAGTGGGACATATGATATGGTGGTGCAATACGCACTTATGGGAGGCATACTATTGCTTCTTGGTGCAGTTTTGCGCATGACTGTTCATGTCTGATTTTGATATAATATCTTTATGTCTTCTCAATCTACGCCCGCTATTTTGAATGGAAAGAAAATAAAGCTGGTCTTTCTTATTTTGACCGTGTTTATTGGGCTTCCGGTCATTTTATTTTTATTTCTTGCAACAAAAGGTTTGATAACTCAAGCTTCAAATGAGCAGCCAGAAGATGTGGTGGCAGTTGAAATCACCAAATCATCGACATCAATTGCATGGGTTACCTCAAAAAAAACACAAGGAGTCGTGGAATATGGTACATCGCCAACAACCCTTACTTTTTATGGACCTGAAGTTGAAGCAAAACAAGAACATTCAGTGCCACTGACCCTCCTTACTCCTGCAACCACCTATTATTATCAACTCAATATCGATGGAACGATCTATGACAACGAAGGTGTTCCCTGGACATTTACGACAAAAACAAAGGATGGTACCGATGTTGTGGAAGCAGTCAAAGGTATCTCTATTAAGAATTTTGTTGAGCCAGGAGCAACCAAAGAGGCGTCAATGGGGATAAGTACCAATAACTGCGTGTACACGAGTTGTACAGAGATTCAGGCGCATCTGGGAAGCGGTTGTAATTCATCTGACTACTTTAAATGTATATCGGCGGAAGAGATGACGGATGGTGCAATTGAAACGTCAATTCCTACGCCAACCCCCGTTTCGATTCTGTCAAGTAGTTGTAAGATGAAATATCTCCAAATTCAACATGGGAAAAGCTGTGCTGAATGGACCTGGGAACCATATGCGACAAAAAGCCCTGAATGCAAAGATGCGTTTTCTCAGTATGTTTTTCAGTGTAGTAGTAAGAGCTTTACCTCAACAAACGCAGAGGAAATGGCTACCTGGTATTACAATAATGCAATCTCAAATATGTCAACAAATGAGATATCTTTGAGTAGTAAGCCAGACAATAACTCTACGGTCTTTTGTCAAGTACGCGCAGAGGATGCAAAGGGAAATGCGACTTCTTGGGTACAACAATCAGCAAAGTGTAGTTACACCCCAACACCAGCTCCTTAAACAAAGAGTGAAAATTGACTCGGTAGAAGAAATTGATACAAAAATCCAAGTACGGGATCAAGGATCATATGAAGCATCGGTTGACCACCAAACGGAATGATCAGCATGAGGAGAAATAACATGCCGTATCTTTGGAGTTGATACCATTCTCGCGCATGATCTTCACTGAGGATACCGCCGACGATTTTAAATCCATCAAGTGGATGAATGGGGAGCAAATTAAACGTACCAAGCATAATATTCATCATGATCAGAGGAGAAAGAATCAAAAGACCGATAGTGGTAAGAGTCGGAATACCTAAAAATATGAACAACTGTGCAAGTAAGGCGCATATTATTGCGATGATAAAATTCGAGGCAGGACCGGCAAAAGAGATAAGTGCCGCATCGCGCCTTGGATTGTCTAGGTTGAATGGATCAAACTGAACGGGCTTTCCCCAGCCAAATCCGACAAAAAGTAAGAATATTGTCCCATACAAATCAAGGTGTGCCATCGGATTCAGGGTAACTCGCCCTTGAAGACTGGCGGTTGGGTCTCCCAAATGATCAGCCATTTTTGCATGAGCAAACTCATGGACGGTGATTGCCACCACGATTGATAAAGCAAGAAGAAGGAATAATATTGGATTGCTGAATAACGTAAAAATCATTTTGAGAAATTGATGAATAAGTTGCCACTCGTTGCATTACACAAGCTCTTATGATATTATAAAGTTTCGATAATTACAAATCTGAACTGATTTGACTATGAATTGTTTTCATTGTGGAAAAGGCGTAATGTACGGTCGATCTCATACTCACCATCGTGGTGTTGCGGGAGGTCGATGGAAAAAACGTGCCCCAAAGACCCAACGACTTTTTAAGCCAAATCTTCAGCCAGTCACCATAATGGAAAAAGGTTCGTTTAAACGAGTGAAGCTTTGCAACAAGTGTTTGAAGAGAATCAGAAAGGATATGGTAGATGGAAAGAAGCCATTTCTTACGATTGCAAATGTCCCTTCAAACATCACCGCAGGAATTGCGGCAAAACAGGCAGAAATGCGCTAAATTTTTACTTCCTCAAGTTTTCCATTTTTTTCTTCGTATACGAGACTATTTTGTTCAAGCGCACGATTTGTAAAGAGCGTACCATTCAGATGATCGATCTCATGCTGCATGATTGTTGCTTTAAAACCCTCAAACCATTCCGTATGCTTCTTGCCGTCTTCATCAATATATTTCATTTGGACTTTGAGCGGTCGAGATATTTGAGACCAAATGCGATCGACGGAAAGACAGCCTTCTAAAGTCGAGGAGTCCTTTTTTTCACCTTCAGGTGTTTTGAGATCTTCTGTCTTAATGATTTCTGGGTTTATATATGCGCGTACTTTTGACTGCTTCGTTGGCTTTGTCACATAGAGGCGAAGGCTAATACCGACTTGAGGCGCCGCAAGACCAACCCCTTCAGGGTTTCTTGCTGCCTTGAGCGTATCACCCATATCGCAAATGAGTCGTTTCAGTTTTGCATCAAACTTCACTACTTTCTTTGCCGTTTGATAAAGGACCGGATTGGGGACTTTGACGATAGGGACGATCATGAAAGTATTATACCTTATTGATTCGTAGCTTTGAAATATATTTCCCCATAGCGAATAGAGGAGAAGATCGCCCACACAAACCCTGGCCAGCCGTCCATAAACCCTTTGTGACGAATATATATTGAGAGAAATGTCACAATCGGTTTTCCAATCAAGTAACAGGGAGCACACGGACGAACTCCTTGCTGAATAAGCTGATTTGCATCAAACGTGTTGTATCGATGCCAGCGCTCAATATATCGCTCAAATGTGGGATCTGCCATGTGTTCTATCGCATTCTCAGTCCATTTGGTTTCCCCATCAACTATGGCATGTTCATGGACATTTTTAAGTGCAAAGTGTGCTTTCTCACGTTGATAGAGTCGAAGCACTGCGTCCGGATAGACGCCCCCCTTCATTAAATATCTTCCCAAGAACCAGTTTTTTCGGGGAATCCAGTAGCCGGAGATATTTGAAGTTTGATGTTGGAGACTAGATTTCAAATATCTAATCTCTAACCTCAATTCAGGACTCAGACGTTCATCTGCATCAAGTTGAAGAATCCAATCTCCTTTGGCATTATCAATTGCACGCTGTTTATTCAAAAGAAAATTAGGAGGATTGTCCACTGAAAGAATGCTGACTTTTGGTCCATATGACTTTGCAATCTCAACTGTTTTATCTGTTGATCCACCGTCCACAATAAGCACCTCATCCACCAGATCATAAGCACTGTCCAGAGGGAGGCGGATGTTTTTTTCTTCGTTGTATGTTGGAATAGTGAGAGTGAGAAGGGGAGGTCGTTTGATCATATATCAATTATACTTTATATCAAATTCAAATTTTGATATGAGTATGGATGGAGAGATCTTACACACGCCTGAAGTTCCTCAACCAACATTTTCGGTTCAAATGGTAAATCCTTCTGAATTTGAGGTTTTGAGAAGGTTTCAGCCAGAGAGAGAAGGAACTATTATCAAAACTCCAGTTATTAATATATTCTCAGAAGCAGTATCAAGCCCAGATATGCTTATGGAAACAAATGCACAGACATGTGCGATTTATTTTGCGTATGATGCTTCTCAAGGAGTTGGTCGCTCTGCACATTTTTTTTCACAAATCAATTCTGTTGAAATGGAAGAACTTAAAAAACAATCGGAAATAAAGCCATCTCATACGAGATGGTGGCCTTTTCGAAGAAAAGCAAATCCACTACCTACAGAATGGATCGAAAAGGAAAATCTTGCACACTACCAAAGATATCAGGAATTTTTGGAAACCATCCGACAGATGGACCCAAAACAAACAGAGGTTTATATTTTTGGCGGAAATGTTTTCTCCAAATCAGCGGAAGATAAAGCGGCTGCGTCACGTCGGCGACAGTATACAGCTGCTGATTTTAAGTCACTTGGCGTCAAGATTTATGATCATCGATCGAAGCTTGATGATGAGGAAGAATTATGGAAAAACACCGATGTTTTTGTAGATTTATCACAAAAACAAATCTCCGTTTCGATTATGTGAATGGACGAAGCGCGTCTGCATTATCCCCCAATCTTAAACTCCACAACATCTTCCTTCGTTAAAACTACGGAAGGATTTCGTCGAATTAATTATTATTGACCTATTTTGAATTCGACTACATCTCCTTCTTTCATCACATAATCTCGTCCGACAATCTGGACTTTGCCTTGTTCTCGAGCCTTAGACCATCCACCAAGTGCGATAAAATCTTCAAATTGCACAATGTCAGCTTTGATAAATTTCTTCTCAAAATCGGTGTGAATCGTGCCGGCGGCTTGGGGTGCAAAGGTATTAATTGGAATAGTCCAAGCACGCGCTTCAAGCTCGCCTCCCGTGAGAAATGACATGAGACCAAGCGTTTCATAGGCGGTTTTGATCAAGCGATTGAGGCCGGTCTCTTCGAGGTGGTATTGATTCAGGTACTCTTTTTGATCTGATTCTTCAAACGCAAGAACATCATTTTCGAGTTTGGCATTGAGAAAAAGCATCGATGGCTTCTCGTTAAAGTGAGTAAGCTCTTTCAAAATTGTATCGATTTTTGCTCTGAGTTCATCCTGTTTGGATAGTTGCTCTTCAGACACGTTGAATACAAATATTTCCGGCTTCATGGTCAAAAGATGCAAATCTTTCGCTTGGATTGCCTCGTCGTCAGTAAGGCGCAATGTTCTTGCAGAGTTCCCTTCGTTCAAATGGTTTTTGAGTTTGACGATTGCATCAAATCGAATGCCTTCCTCTTTGGAGAATTTTCCTTTTGGCTCTTTCTGCTTGAATAGAGTTGCAAGATCTGCAAAAATGAGCTCGGTTTCAATTGTTTGAATATCTCGAAGTGCATCTACGGTGTCTTGTACGTGAATGACATCACCATCTTCAAACAGTCGCACGACGTGCGCGATAGCGGCAACTTCCCGGATATGCGAGAGGAATTTGTTTCCCAAGCCCTCACCATCTGCTGCGCCTTTCACGAGTCCCGCAATGTCATAAAACTCAACAACTGCTGGGACAATTTTTTGAGTATTCACAACTTTTGCAAGCACGGGAAGTCGTTCGTCTGGTACTTCGACGACGCCAACATTGGGTTCGATCGTACAAAAGGGATAGTTTGCGGCATCTGCCACGGTTTTTTTGAGAAGGGCGTTGAAAAGGGTAGACTTGCCAACGTTTGGAAGACCGACTATACCGATACTCAGATTTGAACTTGACATTTTCTTGTGTGTTTTCTACAGGAATTTGTAAAGGGATATGACCTTGTATTGTAGCTATTGTACCATCTGTTGTGACCTTTTGAATGACTTTCCGCACGATAGGTAGCTTCTTTTCGAAGTCTCGATTCGTTAGTACTATCTTCATTTTCTCGCAATACACATCAAGGTCGGGAAGTATCACAGGAGCTGATGGGGTAGAGGAATCGGTTGATACACGCTGTAATTTCGTCAGAATGGTGGTCTTTTTGTTTTGGATCGCTTGTACCTGCTCTTTGTACTGTGAAAGTGATATAGCACCCTCTCCATAGGCTTCTAAGTATCGTTTTTCTTGAGTTTCAAAGACATCTAGTTGTTTGTCTAGCTCAGTTTTCAGAAAGTCTGTATTTGATGTAGGTTGTTTTTGTTTTTCTTTCCAGATTCCAAAGTGTTTCTTGATGAGATTCTTATTTGAAAGAAGCTTCACGATAGTAGACCAAACTCTATCATCGAGTACAGAAGCGTTTACGCCCTTATTATGGCACTCTTTTGGTAAGGGATAGCGAAGTACCCTGTCTGTACATCTGTAATAGAAATTATGCGTTTTACTATTTCCTTCGCCCGCTCTTTTTCGACCACACGTGCAATAAGCGAGTCCAGAAAGTAGGTAGTTATTTTTTTTGTTTCTCATTGCGAAGGAGTCATTGAGTATAAGTTGTTTTTGTACTGCGGTAAATAGCTCCTTTTCAATGATAGGTTCAACTTCAATAGCAAACCACTGATCTTTTGGATTATTATGTCGACTACTTTTCTTGATCTTCTTATACTTTTCATTTTTGGTAGGATTTTCTGGCACGATTGACTGTGATTTGTTGTAGTGGGTGATACCAATATATGTTTCATCCCGTAGGCGTCTTGATAGGGTACTGGTAGACCAGTATTTATTCTTGCTCTTTTTAGGATGTAGTTTTTGTTCGTACAATCTTTTTATTACTTGTCGGATTGTCAATCCTTCCACTCCGACCAGCTGAAATATCTTTTTGACTATTTCCACCTCATGCGGTACAACTTTGAAATATCCCGTTCCTTTCTCTTCACCTTTCACGTACTGATATCCATATGGAGCTTGCCATCCAAATAAAATCCCGCTTTTTGCCTTATATAATTTCCCTCTCCTAAACCTTTCAGCTATTTTGATACGCTCATAATCATGGAATAAACCCATGACGTTTTGAGCAAGGAGTGATTCAGGATTTTCACCATTTATATCATGAAGAGAAATGATTTGAATACCAGCTTCGGTCAATTCTTTTTTCAATATGAGCTGATTTAGGAAGTTACGAGATAATCTTCCGAGATCATACAGATAGAGCGTATCAAAAGTCTTATTTTTCACTGCATCTCGCAAGTTATCTAGAGCAGGGCGGGCGAGTAGCTCACCGCTCCAGCCGTCATCAACGTACTGCAAGCTCTGATCAATAGCACTACCATCTCCTTGTGCTTTCGACACTATTTCAGCTATCTGAGAGTTTATTGTTTGCTCTTTCTCTTGACCAGAGGTTGAAACACGAGCATATAGGGCAGAGGTTTTCATTTCTTTACCCTCCTTTGCTCAAGAAAGTTATCGAGGTCTTTCTTTGTTATTCGGAAGTCTTTATCAAGTTTGATTGCGGGCAATTTACCTTTATCAATCCATCTCCGTACCGTTATGACATTCACTTTTAGTAGAGTGGCAATTTCTTTTGGTGAGTAATATTCATCCATATATTTACTTTACAATGTTATTAATAACTTTTCAATACTATTTAATTTACCCTTAATGTTTTTCTGTCATTTGATATCTCGTTAGTTTTTACTGTCTGGTGGTGATACACTTAACAATTCTGCGATATAGTACTCCAAGAATGCCTTAATAGTCATTCCCTCTTTAGCTGATTTAACTTTTAACTTCTTGTGCAGGTCTACACTTATGCGTACCTGCTTTGTTGTTTTTTTGTCGATTTGTCGATTTTGCATATTTTTGTCCCTTCCCCTCCTGAAAACCCTTCCCTCCCTCGCTCCCTCTGGACAGTAATTTTGAAATATATACACGAGTAGCGTAGCTACGAGTATCAAACAGCCCTGTTAATTACTAATTCTTGAACTGTTGTTTGAATTAGTAGCCAGTGAGAGCTCGCCCTACAGTTCTGTCCGTCGGTCGTTTCGGTCGGTTGCCTTTAATCTCCGTCAATTTTATTTAAAGTCGCCTGACCATCAGTAAAGGTCTGACCCTCTACGACTTTGAGATTTGACTCTCATTCAGGAGGACAAGTATCCCCCAGAATCAAAGGCAAATATCTGATTTTTATACATTTTTTTCATTTTCATTTTCATTTTGGATTAAATTTTGAATTTCATCAAAAAGTATTGAATAAACTTCGGCAAGCCTTTCTTCTGAATATTCGTCAGGAACATATTTATAATCAACCTCAATTCTTACCTTTATCCTATTACTTAGCTCTGTATTTTTTATGCATTTCTCATAAGGTCTTCTATTGAGTTCCATATCTTTATTCACCGAAATAAATCCTCGTTTTAATTCTCCTTTTTTACCTCTGCAACTTGCTTCCAAAACGTTTCAATTGCCTCAAATAGATTTCTTGCCGGTATATGAGGCTCTGTTTTCGTATAAAATTGGTTAAGAAGCGTTTGCGCCTTCTCTTTAGGTGAAAACTGCCAATACACAACGCAATTTCGAGAATAACTACCAACAAATTTAATTAGTCCACAGAAACTTGCAGAAAGGAGAAAAGGAGCATTGGTTTTATCATTCTCAATGTGTACATTGCTAATTTCTGTCATGTCCCAAGATATCATGCATAAATCGACACTTTAGTCTTTGGACACTGATTTTTAAGACACAATGAGGTTAAAGGGAAATTTTATTGGAAAAGCAGTAGCTTCAGCTTTAGGTAGAAGTACACTGTGTAGATTGTTTTTTATACCGCTGCACTCTTTTTTGCATTATTCTCAAACACCTTATTGAACAAAACTGCATTTCATGTCCTCCAACGCGATGAATATAGTTCAGGGATGAATGATTCTTACATACGTCACATTTGTTGTGTGTCCTCAGAAGAACACTTGGAAATGGTTCCTCTTTCTGGTTCTTCACCCTATGGAGATAGCATCGCCGGTTTTCATGTCTGGTACAACAATGAGATTTTGTGAGCCTTGCCATTGGTTTTCCGCAGTAATGACAGATAGTAATAAAATGTGGTCGATTAGTTTTATAAACATTTGCTAAAGATGTAATTTCCTTTATTTCTAAATCCTTTAGAAAAATTGGTAAATATATCATTATTCCTCGTTCTAAAAATATAATCAACTCTTTTATTTCACTTTGAGTAAACGACTTTGAGTAGGCATTAAGTAGCTGGTGGTATTTTTCGATTAACTTAGCAATTTCACAGAACGTAATCTTTTGTAAATTAGCGATATCGTTTCTTGAAAAATGGACATCTTTTTGTAGAAGCTCTGCTTGTTCCTTTCTTTTATTTACATATTGTGGTGCGGTAAGCCAATTTTGCTGCAAGTCATCAAGCAGCGAAAGAGATTGTGAATCTTGCAACTTTAGTTGAAAATCCTCTGTATTATATACAGGAATGATTTGCATATACGTTAAGGCTTCGTTTAATTGTTTAATTTTTCGAGAATGTTTATTTATAAATGATGATTGAAAGTTCTCATTAACTTTTTGTTTTGCATACTCAACATTATTTTTTCCGAAATACTCAATGTTAGTTTTAACATTGCCAATAATTGATTTTGATTGAAGATTTTTTTGAGGATAATCTTTCCATGCTAACGTTTTTATAGCAATATCATAAGCGAAAATCTTTACATAAAGATACATGAGCAATCTACTCTTATTGTCTGTTTCATATCTTTCATATTGTCTAATCAAGTAAGAATTAGACTCAAAAGCAATCTTGTAATAGTGTCCAAAGATATTCTGAGTGATTAATTTCTTCATTTCTAAATAACATTTTAATTTATTCAGTCTATAAATGCTCTTTCCTATAAATTTTTGTTAAACTATAAATAATAATTTAAAAGCCTAAACCCACCAGAAATGATGGGCATGGCAGAAAAACCGTTCAGAGTAATAAGCTCTTCGTCAGAGCACTCTGAACGGTCATAGTCCGAAAGGACTATGGGTAGCGAAAGCTATCGCTGGCGGAGAGCTTTTTTGTGTATCCGCCGATAAAGGAGATGAAAATGAACATCATATATATAAATAACTTTAGCTGGTGGTTAATTATCTTCTTGAATTTTGTTGGATATTTTATCCTTAGGTTTGCCATGATAAGTAATGGGTCACTAAAGGAAGTGGATAAAGCGGTAGGTATTATTCTAACTACAGCTTCGTTTGTACTGATGCTAGTCTTTTTTGGTTTTGTCCAAATGGTATTGTTATTATTTATTCTATGGATTTTTATAACCCCTCTTGTGATGTTTACACTAAATAAAATAGAGAACAAACTTTATCCTTATAGGAGAGAGGTTGAAGAGCGACTTTCAGAAGAATACGGCATTCCTGTAGATGAACTTAGAAGACGTAAAGATCTCACTACTGAAGAAATGTTACGAGAAGTATTGCCTGGAATGTTCAAAGAAGATTCCGATGTAAAGAAGGTGGATCATAAAAAATGATAAAAGAAAATAAACATAAAGTGTTTCTGATCTTATTAGGCTTACTTTTGCTGACAGGTTGGTTTTACTGGTTTCAGTATAGGCCAGCAAAAATCAGGTCTTATTGCGATTGGAAAGTAAGAAGTAAAACTAATTGGAGGGTAACAAAAAGCTATAATGAAAAATATAATTCTTGTTTGCACGAAAAAGGACTAAAATGAAAAAACAAATACAAATTCTTGGTAAAATAATCGATTATAAGTACTATCCAAAGCTCTATAGGTGGGCAAAGACCAATCCGGAAACGCTTGAAGATCAAATAAAATCTATAGCTAAGGCTTGGCACGAAGGGAGTATCGTTTCAGCAATGCAGGCTTTAGAGAGCGATCTGGAACACGGTTAAGAATAGGGTAAAGATTGCAAAGAGGAATATGGTTCTCAATAAAACAATTCTTATTTTAGAAGATAATCTAAAGGTAGTATCAAAAATACTCGATGGACTATCTACATTAGAGCAGGATCAGCCATATGAATTTTCAATTATAGTACTGACTACCCATCTACAAGTTGAAGATTATGTTAATAGCAATCCCAAAGCCCAGTTTGACATTATCCTTCTTGATCGTGATTGTAAGCTCAATGAGTCATTTCATATTCTGGATATAGAACGCTTTGGAGCAGATAAAGTAATATCTATCTCCTCAATCGAGGAATATAATAATGAAGCTAAAGCAAGAGGAGTAAAAAGAGTTGTGCTCAAAGACTTGCAACATATTGATGAATTTGCTGAAAAAGTAGTAAAAGAAGTTGAAAAGATGATCTCTAGAAAGACTAAGCTGTTTGGGATAATTGGATAGTTTTTGTTCAGTTTTGATATGATCATTTATACAAAAGGCTAGTCTGATAGGATTCGTTTCAACTGATCATCTGAAATTTCAAATTTTCTTCTCTCAGCCTCTGAAATGGGCTTTTCTGGTACATATGCGCCGGCTTTTTTATAGTACATATCAATAGCTTTTGCTTTGATTGATAAATTTGAAAATTGATTGATCAAAAAAAGATGCTGTTTCATTATCGCTTTGTCGTTGAAGCCAGTAGCCTCTAGCCCTTTTTGTAAATATTTCACAATGTCAGGTTTTGTAAGGTTTTCAGAAGCTATGCTTTTTGCAAGATTTCGATCTGGAGTACCATTCTTTTTACTGATATTGTAGCCAGCCTTTATTACTGCTTGGGTGGCATTGCCAAAGCATTCGAGATAATAGTCACAAAAGCGTCTTTGTTTTAGGGTTAATTTGTCTTTCGACTTAGTTCGTTTGTTTTTCATAACATTAAAAAAAAGCGACTTGCACAAGATAATTCTTGAACAAATCGCTCGGTTATTCCGTAACTGATTTTGAATATAAGTATACCTTATGACGTATTGTAAATTAAGCCAGTGTTTTGTATCCTATTGATATCTATTGGTAGGTCATTTAACTATGGAAGAACTACTCACACTTAAAGAAGCTGCTCAAATACTCAAAGTTCACCCAAATACACTCAGGTTGTGGGACAATAAGGGTGTGCTTCCTGCGATACGAATAGGAATAAAAAAGGCGAGAAGATATAGAAAAGCAGATATAGAAAAATTTATTAATAAGAAAAAAGAATAACATATGCCACAAGTATTTAAAACAACTGACTATACGATAGGAAAATTGATTGATGATATCGACATTGGCGATATCGCTTTGCCAGACATTCAACGTCCTTTTGTTTGGTATCGAAAAATATCAAAAGTTAGAGATCTATTTGATTCTATTTACAGAGGTTACCCCATTGGATATCTCTTATTTTGGGAAAATGCCAACCGAAGTGATTATAAAAATATTGGTTTTGAAGAAAAAAAACGAAAGATCCCCCGTTGCTTAATTATTGACGGACAACAACGCTTAACAGCACTTTTTGCCGTAATGAAAAACCAGAATGTGCTTACCCCTGACTATGAACAAAAAAGAATCAAGATAGCATTTAAGCCAATTGACGGAACATTTAAAGTTGGAGATGCGGCAACCGATAGAGATCCAGAATATGTAGCTGACATTTCAGCTCTTTGGTCAGGAGAGGGTGATTATGCAATTATTAGTTCATTTATTACAAAATTAAAAGAAAAAAGAGATATTGATAAGGAAGAAGAAAAGAGTATTTCTGCAAATATTCAATCACTGATAAATATTAATAAATATCCCCTAACGGCTCTTGAAATAGCTCCGGATTTACAAGAAGAAATAGTTTCCGAAATATTTGTACGCATAAATAGTCAAGGTGTTAGCTTAACGCAGGCTGATTTTATCCTAACCTTACTATCTGTCTATTGGGAAGAGGGTAGAAAAGAAATCGAACAGTTTTGTATTGATTCACGGAGAATACCCGGAAAAGACACAAAATTTTCTTCTTTTAATTATCTCATTAAACCAGACCCAGATGACATGCTTCGTGTTCTTGTTGGTCTAACATTTCAACGAGCAAAGATGAAGGATGTTTATTCAATTATCAGAGGTAGAAATATCGAAACTGGCGAGTTTACAGAAGAATTAAGAATCCATCAATTTGATAAATTAAAAAATAATTTATCTACTGTGTTAGACAATACAAATTGGCAAAGTTTTCTAAAAGTATTAATCGGAGCTGGATATAAAGATGATGAACTTATATCTTCTAAAAATGCTGTCCTATACAGCTATATTCTCTATTTAATTGGTAAAGTGAATTTTACTACTGCCAATCATGAGCTCCAACAGATAATCGCACGCTGGTTTGTAATGGCATCTCTAACGGGTAGATACTCTTCATCCCCTGAATCGGAGTTTGAAAAAGATCTTAATAGGATAAAAGAATTTGGTAGCGACGGTTTTGTACTAGGTTTAGAAAAAATCATTAGTGAAAATCTTACCAATGATTTTTGGGATATAACTTTAGTGGGACAAATGGAGACTTCATCTGCACGAAGTCCTGAAGCTAATGCTTTTTATGCGTCACTTAATAAATTAGCAACACCCGTTTTATTCTCACGAAAATTGGTTGGCGATTTATATGATCCATCACTTAAAATCAAAAAGAAGCGATTGGAAAAACACCATATTTTCCCACGTAATTTTCTAATATCTCAGTATGGATATGACAAGAATAAAGACAAAGCAAAAATAAATCAAATCGCAAATCTAACGTTTTTAGAGTTTGAAGATAATATTGATATAAGCGATGATAATCCGAAGAAGTATTTCGCACTGATTAAAAATAGGTTTAGTGAAAGCGAAATAAAGGAAATGTTGGCACAACATGGAATACCTGAAAACTTTACTGAGTTAGAATATGACGATTTTTTACAAAAGAGACGCCAACTAATGACGGTGGTAATAAAAAAAGCATTTAGCAAAATATAACTATGGCAAAAAACAAGATAGGCGAATCATTCGAAAAAACATTATTCAAAGCTGCTGACAAGCTCCGCAAAAATATGGACGCAGCAGAATATAAGCATATAGTCCTTGGTTTAATCTTCTTAAAATATATCTCCGATTCTTTTGAAGAGCTCTATATACAGATTAAAGAAGGTAAGGGTGATTTTGCAGGAGCAAACCCAGAAGATGCCGACGAGTACCGAGCCGAAAATGTCTTTTTTGTTCCTCAAATATCAAGATGGTCATATCTTCACTCCCGAGCTAAGCTTCCTTCAATTGGAAAAGATGTCGATGATGCGATGGAAGCATTGGAAAAAGATAATCCGAAACAATTGAAGGGGTTATTGCCAAAAGTCTATGCCCGTCTAAATCTGGATAAAGCAGCACTAGGAGGACTTATTGACCTTCTCGGCAATATTGCGCTTGGTGATACTGCTTCAAAGAGTAAAGACTTATTAGGGCGAGTATACGAGTATTTCTTAGGTGAGTTTGCCAATGCTGAAGGGAAAAAGGGTGGTCAGTTCTATACACCAAAATCAATTGTTCGACTGATGGTAGAAATGATTGAACCGTACAAAGGCAGAGTGTTTGATCCATGCTGTGGATCAGGTGGCATGTTCATTATGAGCGAAAAGTTTATCCAGGCTCATCAGGGCAATCTTGATGACATTTCTATCTTTGGACAGGAAAGTAATCAAACTACATACAGATTATGTAGAATGAACTTGGCTATTCGTGGTATTGATGGATCTCAAGTGACATGGAACACTGAAGGATCTTTCCTTAACGATTTACACAAAGACCTTAAGGCAGATTTTGTTTTGGCAAATCCACCATTCAATGATAGTGATTGGTCTGGACAACTGCTACAAAAAGATCCTAGATGGCAGTATGGATTACCACCAGCATCAAACGCAAACTTTGCTTGGCTTCAACACATGATTTACCATCTATCACCAAAGGGTGTGATGGCATGTGTACTTGCCAATGGTTCATTGTCTAGCCAGACCAATAATGAAGGGGATATTCGTAAGTCACTTGTAGAAAATGATCTGGTAGATTGTATCGTAGCTCTTCCAAAGCAACTTTTCTATAACACAGGCATTCCAGCATGTATCTGGTTTATTTCTCGTAAACGATCTGGGAATGGTGATAGAAAGCGTACAGGCGAACTCTTGTTTATTGATGCAAGCGAAGTGGGCTCAATGTCAGATCGTACACATAGAGAATTTTCAGAAAAAGATACAGCTATGCTTGCTGGTATTTATCATGAATGGCGAAAACGCGACAGCAAATACGAAGACGTCAAAGGTTTCTGTAAGTCAGCCACGATTGAAGATATTAACAAGAATAATTTTGTCCTCACTCCTGGTAGGTATGTAGGAATCAAAGATGAAGTTGATGATGGTATTCCGTTTGAAGAAAAGATTGCTGGACTGACAAAAACTCTTTCTCAACAAATGTCAGAAGAAAAGAAATTGGACGAAGAAATTAGAAAACAACTGAAAAATGTTGGAATTAATTTGGAATAGTTATGAAAACAGAGATTGTAAAAGGAAAAATTAAGAAAGCCCTGCTTGAATTTATTGAAAAAGATAAAAAAGATCTTTACACGGTAGATATTTATGAGCCAACGTTAAGTCATAGGATCGCAGTCTATTTGGAGGAATTATTTTCTGAATATTATATAGATTGTGAATATAATAAGCATTTAAGTAAAAATAAAACTATTTCAAATAATAAAAATATTATTAGTTCGGAGACAGGAAAAAAAAGAAATATACGGCCAGATATAATAATTCACAAAGAAAGAGGAAAAGACACAGAAAATCTTGTTATCTTTGAAATTAAAAAATGTGGTAAAGACACAAAAAAGGCTAAAGAAGATATAAAGAAACTGGAAGATTGTTTGGAGAAAGATCTGAACTATACAATTGGAGTTTTTGTTGGAATTTTGAAAGGGAGGGTTGATATTGTTTGGATTGAAAAAGACAAGAATAAAATTTATGAAAGTTTAATTACCAAATAATTATGAATGATCAAACTTCTACAATTCCAACGTCAGGATATCTAAAAGGAACTAGATATCGCCTACCAAACACTGATGATTTTACAAGAAATGACAAAAACTTATAAAGTATCATTTGTTGATATAAAGCCCCAAACGAGTAGTTTTATAAGATTTTTTTACTAAATAGGGAAAATTGAAATATTTATGACAGATCAAACTTCTACAATTTCCACCGACGCTAAAGCTTTGGCGGACAGGCCAAAAGGTTGGAAAATGACGACACTGGGGGAAGTAGTTGAGGTAAAAGGTGGTAAGAGATTGCCTCTTGGTACCGCCTTACAGCAACAGAAAAATTCTCACCCATATCTTCGTATTACTGACATCGTGGACAATGTTATTCAAAAAGATAAATTACTTTATGTACCTGATTCTGTATTTCCTAGTATTAAAAGATATATTGTTAGTGACGGTGACATAATACTTTCAATTGTAGGCACGATAGGATCAGTTTCAAGAATCGATAGTGAACTACACAATGCAAGTCTTACGGAAAACTGCGTCAAACTAACTAATTTTCGATTAATTGACAATATTTATTTATTCCACTATTTAATTTCAAGGGAAGGGCAAGCTGAAATTCTTGGAAAAAATGTTGGATCAACTCAACCTAAACTACCAATTTATAATATTGAGAAAATTAATATATTACTTCCTCCACTTCCTGAGCAAACTGCCATTTCAGCTGTTTTAGGGTCATTAGACAACAAAATCGAACTTCTTCGAGAACAAAACAAAACATTAGAATCAATTGCTCAGGCAATTTTCAAAGAATGGTTTATGAATTTCAACTTCCCCGGTTCTACTGGCATAATGATTGATTCAGAGATGGGTAAGATTCCAATAGGGTGGAGAGTAGGTACGCTAGGAGATGTAATTTGCTTGGAATATGGAAAACCTTTGAAGGAAGAGGTTAGAAGTGGGAAAGGTTACCCTGTTCTTGGCTCAAATGGAATTGTCGGATACCACAAGGATTATTTAATTAAAGGAGGCGGTATTGTAGTTGGAAGGAAAGGAACAATGGGTTCAGTTGTTTGGATAGACGAAAATTTTTATCCGATTGATACAACTTTTTATGTTCAAGATAGACTTGGTGTGGGCAAATTGTATTTTCATTATCTATTACTTCTAATACAAAACTTTCAAAAAATTGGCTCTGATTCAGCTGTTCCGGGTCTAAATCGTAATGCTGCATATTCAATTGAGACAGTTGTCCCAACTACTGAAATAGTTAACCGTTTTCATGAAGTAATTGAACCTATTTTTTCAAAACTAAAACTTAATAGAGCACAAATTCAAACTCTTTCAAAACTCAGAAGCACTTTGTTGCCAAGGTTGATGAAAGGTGAAGTTCGAGTAAAAGGATTCAGTAATTGAATATGCAGATATTAAAAGATTTATGCCATCAATACAGTAAATGGAAACCACTCGAAGAATATATTGCTCGCATTGAAGCATATCCTACCAATGGTCCACTAATCTCTGATAACTGCAAATGTATTGTCGAGTCAATTTGTAAAACGATCCTCGAGGACTTGGGAATACCAAAAGCTGCACACAAAAAAAAGCTTCATGAACTTACAAAGCAAACTGTCGAAAAACTTGAGTGCATAAATAAATCCTCAGGTCTAATTGCAGCATTTACCAACACCGCACAAAAGATTGGTGAGTTCCGTAACGAATATACCGAGACAGGTCACGGACAATCAGTATATGTTGTAGATGAGAATAGAAAAAAGGTTACAGCAGTAACAATAGCTTTTTTAGTAGCTATAATTGAACAAACTGCCCTATATCTTATTTCTGTTTATCAAGACGAGTACCCTCAACATATTCAACAAAGAATAAGATATGAAGATAATCCTGACTTTAATACCGATTTTGACGAATTAAATGAGATAATCGAGATTGGACAGTATGGTCCGTATAGCCCAAGCGAGGTATTATTTTACATTGATGAGAATGCCTACAAAACTGAATTGGCAGTTTTCAGTAACACTTAATCATGAACACTATATTTGAATCAACAATCGAAGAATTTGTAATTGATCTACTCAAGAATCAGGGATTTGAGTATTTGTCTCCTGAGGAATTGGAAGCAGAAAGACCTGATCTGGATGAGGTAGTACTTAAAAGTCGACTAAAACGAGCTGTAGATGCTCTTAATCCTACCATTTCAGAAGAAGTTAGATCACAGGCACTTAGACAGGTACTCAATCTACCAACCCAGAATTTAATGGATAATAACGAAGCATTTCATAGATTCCTGACAGAGGGCATTGAAGTGGAAGTGATGGGAGCTGAAGGTATCAAGGGTGATAAAGTAAAACTTATTGATTTTGACAATGTTGGGAATAATGAGTTTTTAGTATGTAATCAATTTACCGTTATTGAAAATAATATCAACAAAAGACCTGATGTAATCTTATTTATCAATGGACTACCTTTGGTAGTAATAGAACTAAAGAATCCAGTTGATGAAAATGCCACGGTTGCCAAAGCTTACACGCAACTACAAAACTATAAGAACGCTATCCCTTCGCTTTTTTACTATAACGCTATTCTCGTAGCCTCTGATGGATTAGATGCTCGAGCAGGAACAATATCGTCTGATATTTCTCGCTTTATGGCATGGAAATCAAGCGATGGCTTCAAAGAAGATACAGCAACCACACCTCAAATAGAGACATTGATAAAAGGAATGGTGAATAAAGAGGCACTTCTTGATCTTATTTGGCACTTTGTAGTGTTTGAGAAAAGTAAAAAAGAAGATCTAAAGACTGGATTATCTTCTGTAGTCACAGTAAAAAAGATTGCAGCCTATCACCAGTACTATGCTGTAAATAAAGCCATAGAAGAGACTCTGAGGGCTACTGGAGAGCATGGAAATGGTAAAGCCGGAGTAGTATGGCATACGCAAGGAAGTGGCAAGTCACTTTCCATGGTTTTTTACACTGGAAAGACGGTTCTCGAGCTCAATAATCCTACGATTGTAGTTTTAACTGACAGAAATGATCTAGATGAACAACTCTTTGACACATTCGCAGGTTGTAAGCAACTTTTAAGGCAGGATCCAGTACAGGCAAACAGCAGGGAGCATCTGAAAAAACTATTGCATGTAGCAGGTGGTGGAATAGTCTTTACTACAATTCAAAAATTCTTCCCTGATAATGGATCAGCAGAGTTCGATCAGCTTTCAGATAGAAAAAACATTGTTGTCATAGCCGATGAGGCTCACAGAAGCCAATATGGGTTTGGCGCAAAGACTGTCTATGAAAAAGATGGATCTGGCGTTAAGACAATGTACGGTTTTGCTAAGTACATGCGAGATGCTCTACCGCACGCCTCATTTATTGGATTTACCGGAACTCCTATTGAGAAAGAAGATGCTTCTACACCTGCTGTATTTGGTAACTATGTAGATGTCTATGATATTTCTCAAGCCGTCGAAGACGGAGCAACTGTGCGTATATACTACGAATCACGTCTTGCTAAAGTTCATTTGAAACCTGAGGAGCAAGAAAAACTAGATGAAGAAGTAGAGTCAATCACTGAGGGTGAAGAAAGTACTGCTAAAGAGAAGGCAAAAGCTAAGTGGGCACAACTGGAAGCAATCGTTGGGCATAGAGATCGTTTGAAAGTAATTGCAGCTGATATTGTCGATCATTTCGTAAAAAGGCGAGAAGCGTTTGAAGGTAAGGGAATGATCGTCTGCATGAGTCGAAGAATAGCTGTTGAATTGTTTGAAGAAATTATAAAGATTAGACCAGATTGGTTTAATAAAGACCTCAGAAAAGGAACAATCAAAGTAGTTATGACCTCGTCATCCTCAGATCCTGAGAACTGGCAAATTCATAGTACAACCAAACAAAATAGAAAAGCCATTGGAGATAGGTTCAAAGACGAAAAGGACGAATTAAATCTGGTGATCGTCCGAGATATGTGGCTTACCGGTTTTGATGTTCCTTGTCTGCACACGATGTATGTTGATAAAGCAATGCGCGGGCACAATCTTATGCAGGCAATTGCTCGAGTTAATAGAGTTTTCAAAGATAAGCCGGGAGGTTTGATTGTCGATTATATTGGAATAGCTTCAGATTTGAAAACTGCACTTGCTACCTATACTGCAAGTGGAGGTAAAGGTGCACCAACACTTGATCAGGAAGAAGCTGTGGCTACAATGCTTGAGAAGTTTGAGATTGTTGAGCAAATGTATGAAGGATTTGATTACAAGAAATACTTCTCGTCAGATACCAGACAAAAGCTGACCATAATTCTTGAAGCACAGGAGCATATTCTTGGGTTAGAAGATGGAAAAAATAGATATACAAAACAGGTTATATTGTTATCACAAGCATTTGCTCTCTCGGTACCACACCTCAGAGCAATGGAGATAAAAGATGATATCGGATTTTTTCAAGCAGTTAAAGCTCGCCTTACAAAATACGAACCTACGGGATCTGGCAAATCTGATGCTGAGATAGAAACGGCTATTCGTCAAATTGTAGATAAAGCAGTGGTTTCAGAAGGAGTGATTGATGTATTTGATGCCGCAGGAATAAAGAAGCCGGATATTTCGATTCTATCTGATGAGTTTTTGGCAGAGGTTCAACATATGAAGCGAAAGAATGTCGCTTTGGAGCTTCTAAAAAAAATATTAAATGATGAAGTGAGAATAAGAACACGAAAAAACTTTATTCAAAGTAGGAAATTTTCTGAGATGCTCGAAAATGCCATAAAAAAATATCAGAATAATCTTTTGACTTCAGCCCAAGTAATAGAAGAGCTCATACGCATTGCTAAGGATATTCGTGAATCAGACAAACGAGGCGATGCGCTTAATCTTAACGAAGATGAGTTGGCTTTTTACGATGCCTTAGCGAATAGTGAGAGTGCAAAAGAAGTACTTGGAGACAAGCAGCTTGCTGTAATTGCTATGGAAGTGCTCAAAAGCGTTAAAGGCAATGCCACAATCGACTGGACATTGAAAGAAAATGTGCGAGCAAGACTACGCCGTGATGTAAAGAGAATTTTGAATAGATACGGCTATCCACCAGATCAGCAACTAATTGCCACAGAAAATGTTTTGAAACAAGCAGAGTTGATGGCTGATGAGTTGAATGAGACTATTTAGCTCCAATATTTCATGGAAAATAAATTTAATAGATTAAATCCTCAAGAAAAACAATACCTCTCAAAAAATGCTCTGCTTATTGAGAAGGTTCTTGATGCGTTTCATATAACTACAAGAATTGTTGATATCAAAATAGAGCCAAAAGTCTATGAATACCAACTTGAGGTAGTAGTAGGTACTGATTTAGCTGAGCTTGAAAGTCACAGTCGTGACCTCGCACTTGCTCTAGCCTCTCCAACAGGAAAAGTGGAAATGATTATCCCCATTCCTGGCAGATCTCTTGTAGGGGTACGGGTTCCAAGACCATCTCAGAAGGAATTGAATGCAATGAAATTTGATGAAACAGAGTCTATTGTTAACTCAAAAAAAGAAAATTGGAGAGATATAGCTGCGATACCATTTTACCTTCTCGCTTACGGATGTAGGCTTTTGGGTGATAAAATTTCAAATGAATCTACAGGTCAGCAAGATAAAAAAGATGCATTACTAGAAAAAGCAAAAACTATAGTTGCAAAATACGACAGTGTGTCTGCATCGCTACTACAAAGAAAGCTAAGAATAGGATATGCCAGATCAGCTCGCATTCTTGATGAGCTGTGTGAAGATGGATATGTAGGGGAAGCAAGAGGAACTAAGCCACGAGAAGTTTTCAAAAGAGATGACGAAAGTAGCATATAATTTCACCAAACAAGATATAAAAAAACTAGCTGATTTTTTTGAAATTCTAATAAAGGTTGATAGAAAGGAGAAAAACACTTCTAAGAATGAAAATTAAAAAAGGCGAATTGATTTTCGCAAAAGCATATATAAACGAACATTTTGACAGAATTGTCGAATGGGCAATCGGCGATATTCGTAGATGTTGTAGAATGAACCAGGATGGGACTTGTGATGACAAAGGCGCTTTAGTCGGAGCCTTCATTTTATGGACTTGCGCGATTGATTATTTTGGTGGGCTCTACACTGGGCAAACTTCGTCGGGAGCAACAAAAGCTCGCTTCAAGGGTTTTATTGAGAAGTATTTATCAAGATACAATGCAGAAAGTATTGAAGAATTGAGATGGTCTTTACAACACTACTATTCTCCTCATAATTTCGTTCTTTATCATGAAAATAATCTAGAACAAAATAAATATCTGCATTTGAAGCAAACTAGTAAAGGGATATTACTTCATCTAGGTTGGGCTATAAAAGATTTAGAGGATGGAGTAAATCAATTTTGCAATGATTTAAGGCTTAGTGATAATCTAAAAATAAAATTATGGAGATATTATAAAGAACAGCTTCCAATTGCTCCTGTTCAAGTTGAGACTTTAGTAACTCCAAAAACCTTTAGTTCATTAGCAACAGGGACAGCAATCCAATCAATTAGTGCTTCGGGTACAATTTCTCCAACTGATTGGATGAAATAGTAATCGTTAGGTAGTAATTTCTATTCTGAGAGATTGTCAGGAAAGCCGACGATTTTGTCAGAAAAAAATGTATCCTTTGAGATGTAGATCTCAATTTGAGCAGTATCCCATACGATGAATTGATTGGTGATCAGTATTCCTCCAGAGGGTAATAGCTATTTGAGATATTTATATATATTATTTGCCCACACAAACAGCAAAGTTCCTACAGCAATTTTCCAATCAACACTCCATAGTAAATAAAGGGAAATCGCAAAAAGAAAGTACATAAAAAACTTTTCTTTTTTATTCATTATACGCTTGATATTCCATGAAAGAATTATTCATGTAATCTTGTTCAAGAAGAAGCTTAATGTTTTGATAGCATATTTTAAAACATGTCACAAGTGGTAGTATTCACCATTGTTCCAACAACGTGAAAAATGCACAATACCAACATGAGTTTGAAGTTTCAGTTCTAGCCTGCAAAACGTCACAAACAAGGAATGAGATTTTTTAATGCTGAAACTACTTGTGAGAACAAAATTATTACTCCAAAGAACAAAACAATCCACCAGGCAAGTGTCCAAGAATTGTATCTCCACCATGTATTCTTCAGGAATTTAGTTTCTGTTAAAACACGACCGGCAAGAATTCCATCTCTGTTTATTTTTACACTTGGTTGTTTTGGATCAGGTGAATCTCCAGCTTCTCCGAATCCGTAAACTGGTAAACTTTCTAAAATGTGGCGAGCACTTCCTTGTATTCTCTGCCTTTCCTCTTCTGAGATAAATTTCATATCAACCGAATGTTTTAAAGCATCTTTTACATGATTTGTACTTATAAAAGAACCTAGGTGTTGATGATGGATACTTGCTCCCCAAACTAAAACAGCCTTAACTCCACTCCAGAGTGTTTTTTCTCCCTTTTCGCTCTCGAATTCCACTAATTGTTGGAGAATATCTAATTTTTTAAATGATGTTGGTGTAAATGGTAAATTCATTTGTCCTAATTATAAGCTATTTATATAATAGGGTCATGACTATAGTTGTTGGGTTTAAGGCAAGCAAAGAAGCCGTAATGCTTTCTGACAGTAGAGCTACTAGTTCTACTGCCGTGGAGGATAAACTTCAAAAAATATTGCCCATTAAAGAAAATATCGTCCTTGGGTACGCTGGAGACGTTCAGTTTGCATCTTATGTTGCGAATATGCTTCGTCAAGGCCTTAGTGTCATAACTAAAGCTGGTCTTAATGGTGTCTTAACAAAAATGAAACAGATTGCCTTAAGTCTTTACTCACAACGTCCAGAACCCACAGACTTCATGTTGGGACTAATCGCAAATGATGGAGAGGCATTACTTTATGTTTTTAGGCATCCAAATTTTGAACCGGTTGAGGTCAAAGGTTTCGAGTTAATAGGTTCTGGTTCCATAATTAAAGATACGTTAGTTGGTGCGTTTAAAGATGAAAAAACAGATGTTAACATAAAGTACATTGCTGACAAAATTTTTACCACTGCTTCTGGAGAACTTGCTCGCCAATTAAAAGACGACTCAGTTGGTGGGATGTTTCAGATAATCTTACTTGAGAAAACAGGAATTAGACCCATTAGGTACGGTTACGTTGATGTAGACCCTGACCATGAACCAGATTCGAAAAGTATCGAAATGAAAAATGGGGCATGGACTCAATATGACCACACAAAAAATTATAAAAGTGACATTCTCAAACCAGACATTCTTTTAGGTGAATATCCTGCTGAGTCTAGGTTCCACGATTACAAAAGTGACCCTGAGAAAAAAACTCCCAAATGGCATTTATTACATTTCATAACATGCCTTGCCGTTAGAAAGGAAGTAGGTTTCACAGAATTTAATGGAACACTGTCTGCAGTAGCAAAGGTTGATTATCCAATTACTATTGATATGTTACTCGCGCTGGAATACTGGGGTTCACCAAGCACTCACAACCTCGAGTTCACACTGATAAAAGATGGTATGAAAACCACGATTCATAAAGAAACCGTTGAAAGTAAATTTATTCCAGAGTCTGTCGAACTTGTTAGAAATATTAAGTTAAGTGTAAACAAGCCAGGTTCTGCAATACTTCAAGCAACTTTGAATGGAGTCGTTTTGGGCAGGAGATCAATGTATTTCTATCAACTTAAATCTGAAGACTCTTCAAAACCAAACATTGGGAATATCGTTTTGGATTCAATGGCTCAACAAAACGACGAGGAAATGGAAAAAAATAACAAACCAGAAATTGTCTACTTTGCTATGTGTCAAGATGTTGAATGTGACAGTTTAAATTTGAAATTGATTCAACAGACTGTAAGTTTTTACTGGGAGAATTACCCACTTCCACTAAGACAAAAAGTAGTAAGCTCCTTCAGAATGCCAAAGGGAGAGCATCGCATAAAACTTGAGCTCGTTGATGCTTCAACGAGAGAGAGATGGGAAGTAGGAAATAAAAAGGTAACATCTGAGTCTAGCTTCATCGCTAGTCCTATTGTCGGAGAATTTTTAATTGAAATCCCCAAGCCTGGAATTTATTTTCTCAATGCTATCGTTGATGAACAAAGACTAACTTCAATTTTATTTGCCGCTGAAACATCGGAGGCAAGATGGTCTTATACAATACTTGACGAAGATAAGCAAAGTGTTAAAAATGGAGAACTACTATGTCTCTCAAAAGAAGCAACAAAAGACAAATATAACCAAAGAAAAGCTTCTGTCTTAGATAAAAATAAAAAATCCTAAAAAGACAAAAATTCGTTTGAAGACACCTTAAGGGCTGTGGCAATTTTATACAATGTCCTTATGGTAGGATTTCTCTCTCCACTCGCCACCATTGGTCATTGGGTTCATATAAATATTTAAAACAATGTAAATTCTTATGGGTAGGCGCTATTATTGAATCAATTCTAATATTAAGCGATATCGAAACTTCACACTACTGCTGATTGTTGTATTCTTCCAATTTCATCTCTTTCAATTATCATTCTTGCCTTTCTCGGAGAGGGTAGGGGAATAGTCAGCTCAAATGGTAGAAAAGTTCCTTCGACTACGCTCAGGACAGGTCGTGTTGTGTTCCGACTATACCAATTGAGAGATTCATAGAGGATATTATAACAAGATATTAAGGAGAGGAGGCTTTCTTTTGATCTCTCATCCGATTCGCATACTCAGTCAGAAGATTTCGCATCATGCGTTGATATGAGCTATTGAGGATCTGCCTCTTGTTTGAAAAGGTTAAAGTATGGATTAAATTGATATAATAAGGTTTATGCCAGAATTAGCACCAATTCTTCCTCCAACTGAGTTTACACAGATCCCAGAGTACAAGCGGTATCTTGATATTATGGCATCTGGTCCTCCATGGGTACATCATCCAAAGGTTGTCGGATTAGTGAAAAGATGTGATTTCACAGCAGATTCTGCGCCTGAGGAGTGGAAAGAGCTGAAACAACAGGTGGTCTGGATGTTTGCCCATGCAATACATGTCTTAGGCCTTGCGCTTGATGAGTCTGTTCCTCCATATTACAACGATGATGACAGATGGGATCCAAGCAACTGGGATTATGAAAATAATCATGGAATAAGTTGGCTCACGGGAGCAAAAAATGAGCAGGTTCAGATGGATCATCCCGATACAGTCGTCATTCATCACACACATACGCCTGAAGATGTGCCTTACGAATACTTAAACGCACTGGCATTATTACGATTATATTATCCACAGTTTTTGAATAGGAGGTTGCCGGTAGCCTCTGGTCATGAGTTCGAAGGTGCGCCCACTTTTATGGGGTATCATTATCTTGTTCGACAGGATGGAACGGTTATAAACCCATTACCAATCCGTGCTACTGGATTTCATGCGGGAAGCTACCCAATGAATATACGAGCAACAGCCATAGCATTTATCGGTGATCATACCAATGAACCACCCAGTGATCTTGCTCTAGCTTCTGCAAATGGAATAATTAATACGCTGAAGCCAGCCCATATACTTGGACATCAAGACGTAGTAAATAAAGTAGGAGAACAGGTTGCGGTAAATTGTCCGAGTGAGCATGGGTGGCATCAGTGGAAAGAGCAGTTGATAAATCAGCCAGAAACTTGAGTATATTGATCGGAAAATTACCCTGACTTTGATAGCATTTGACGCTACAAGCTGAGATTTTATTTTCCCAAATACTTTTGATAAAACGCCACCGTATTTTCCATCGCGGCAACAAAATATGCACCGGAAATATTGTGCCCGCCACTGGGGTATTCATTGAATTCGTGGGTGACGTTCGTCTCATCCAATAATGCACTCAAATCTCGGCTGTATCCTATATTTACCACATCATCATTTACTGCATGATCAAGTTGTATGGCTCCTTTGAGGTCTGAAAGGTAATTTGTCGGAACAAACTCCTGCCAAAAAATGCTCGTTTTATCAACCTCTCCGAGTCTTAGTCGACCTCCAGCGCGCCTGGTGATATCAGCAGGCGGTCGATAACTATTGTCCGAAATCCCATATTTTTCCCGATCAGTGTAGCTATAGACTGCGCCCGCCCAAATCACAACTGCCGGAATTTCAGGTTTTACCGTAAAAGCTCGAAGGAGTACGTTTCCCGCCATGCTATGTCCCCACAGACCGACCGCGTTTGGATTCACAAAATCTGCTTGTTGCAAAGCCGCATATGCATTGAGTGTATCAATGATATAGTCTGCGGAAAAATAGGCGCCAGACGGTGTCCCTTCCGAGTCACTATGTCCGCGAAGATCGATCTTAAACACGACAAATCCATTTCGCGCCAAATAATCAATATAATCCCCATATTTTTCCGTTGTCTTATACAAAGTAGGGGGGATATATCCATGGACAAAGACAATTGCTGGCCAGCCTTTTTTGGGGACGTCTCCATTTGGTATCGCGAGAAGTCCATTGATGGTAAGTCCATCTGAGTCGTAGCTTGTGAGATAAGAATTGTAGGTGCTTTTTTCAGAGTAAACAGATCGCTCATTGAGTTTACTCACATACTTTCTCTCTCGAAGTGCCGGGATGGTGACATCTTGATTGGGGTAGGGGGTGGGGGATGTCCCAATTTTATTATTGGAAACGATGTCCTGTGTAGTACTCGTGACTAATGAGAAAAATTTTGAGCCTCTGAGCAAAAATAATATGCCACCACAGATACAGAGGAAAATGAAGAAGGTCAATTTCTTCTTCAAAAGAAATGCAAAGAACGTACGAAGTATTTGATAAATCTGCATAAGTCTCAAGTATATCAAGAGAGAGAGAGGAGAAGAATATCCCAAAGAACGCATTTGATGAAATTCTTCTAGTGAACAAGCACCGGCCACTGTGGCCGGTGCTTGTTCAGAATGAATCAGCTGATTCGACCCGGAGGTAGTGGGACTCTGAACCAGACTGAGCTTCCTTCCGCTGCAGAGACAACAAACTTACCACCTTCTACACGGAAGAAGAAGAGGTTCGCTCCGCCATCCAAGAACTCTCCACGGATCGGGTCCATGGCGGTGATTCTGGTTTCAAAGCGAGGCGAGGATGTTGTGATAACAGGCGGATTTGCAGTTTCAACGATGAATAGTTCCCACTTCCCCCCAGTTGTGTTCGCCTTGACTTCAAAACGATCCCCCGAATTCAAACGAAGCTCCTTCACCCCAGGGAGAGGTGTTGGAGTAGGGACTGGTGTTGAAGCGGGCACTGGTGTAGCCTCTTGCGTTGGCACAGTTTCTGACTTTGGCGCCGGCATAGGGGCCGGCGCACTAGCGGGTGTCGTTGCCTCTCCGCCGCAGGCGGCGAGGAGGAGAGTGATGATCAATAGTAAAGCAAACAGTTTTTGTTTCATGGCGATTCTCCCAAGACTAGATTATCCAACAAGAATTCGTTGTAACTACAGGATTGCTGTTTGGTTTCAATTTCATTGTGTTCGTGCTTTCTGCACGAATTTTTTCTCCTTTCTCTGTATTGAAACACAAAGAAAAGGAAACCAATTTCAGATGTCAAATGATTAAACATTTAAAATCGGCTTCCTTTTCAAAGGTCTATAATACAAATGAAAAGAGAGTTTGCGTTCTTTGGGATGTAAAAGTGCGTGAAGTATAAAAGAAAGCCTATACAGCACATGCAAATGTGCAGATAGATTTTAATTACACTTTCAACGTATATTATAACATAACCTATAATATATATTGATTACTCTTATATTGGTGATATAATTGCATTTATGGCATACGAACGGTTAAATACAGTAGAGGGGCTTGCAGAAACAATTCAAATCTCAACACGAGTACATCAATCTACCTACGAGCTTGAAGGGGAGACGTTTCCCTGTAATGTAGACTGGGAAGAAACCTATGAATTTCCCATTCAAAAGCTTGATGAACAGTGGTTGTTGGAGGAGGCTACTCCCGAAGAAGCTGAACAACTCTTGGAAGGGTGGCTTGATGGATATCAGCAGCATTTTACGAACCCCAAAGATTCATCGATTGCCCGACAACATGAAATTGAACGCCCACTGCAACCACAAGCTGCCCGAATGATGGCATATCTAACATTGGCTGATGAGTATTTTAGTATGCGAGATGCAAGACAATCTGAAATAGATTCTTTTGAATCAGTGCTAAAGGAGAAGAGAGAAGAAATTAATAGTGCGGTACGGGAAAAGCGGTACTCAAAAGGCCGCGGCCAAAAAGAGCGGGCACAACTTGAACATGATCATAAAGAAAAAGTCTCGCAACCTGCCAAACTTCGAGGTAAATCTCAGGCCATATTAAATCTTATCTCTCGAAAGTACATCTGCGAGCAATTTGGTCCTCAAGACGGGGATGATGATTTTCGACTTACCCCAGATTCTTTTTTTCGGACTCAAGATGAGGTGAATGAGATTTCTCAAGTTCATGAATCAAAGGTCA
>Ga0210057_1001466_pt1 | contig 35816 bp, 27 predicted proteins | sample CryGeyCG2114_010_2_FD_183968 | JGI IMG/M metagenome (GOLD analysis project Ga0210057, IMG submission 183968) | Groundwater microbial communities from aquifer - Crystal Geyser CG10_big_fil_rev_8/21/14_0.10 (SPAdes) (version 2) | ecosystem: Environmental > Aquatic > Deep subsurface > Groundwater ... | reverse complement strand
TTTTCGCACACCTCAAAGGTTTACTCAATGTTCACAGAGGTATGAAAGCAAAGCGACGAACGAAACTTATTAATGAAATTTTAAAGGGAAAGACAAGATTCTAGCCTCCCATTTTGTCCATTAAGTCACAAAAGCAGAAAAATGTGCTATATTTCTCTGTTTTGTGGATAGCGTGGAATAGGGTACTTTGTAGGAGAAAAGGGCAATACTGTGGATATTGAGAAGAGTGGATATATATTGTGGATAAGCACTTGACAAAAAGAGAAAAATATGGTAAAGTGCGCTGTTCGATAATGAGTTGTTCTGTAGAGAAGAAAGCAGGGTACTATATGAGATTTCGACTTTGCATGCCAATAGCAAGATCTATTTGCGTGACGAAGCCGACAGCTCATACTGGTCTTCTGACCGCTCTTGCCTCGTGCGAGAGTGAGTAGCTCGGAATACGATCTTTACAACTGATGCTGAATCATATAGAGACATCCCGCATTGCAACGGCAGGGATTCGGTAAGAAGCACACAGAGCTTGTCTGCCTTTTACTGAATCTCTCCCGTGCAAACGTGGGGGGATCAAGTCGTGTTGGGGATTCCCGATACGCACCCCCGCACTTCGCGGGATTCGTCGAGAGCGAGGAGGACACGACGTCCGCCTCGCACTACCCTATCCCGCACCACGCGGGATTTCCATGGAGGAAGAGAGATTATGCCATCGACCGCTACCACCGTCCCCGCCGCCGCGACCACGACGACCCCGGCCACCGCGACCCCGACGACCCCGACGAAGACCCAGAAGACCATGGCCTGGATGGGCACCAACGCCCTCCTGCTCGCGATCTTGCTGGTCGTCCTCGTCGGCGCCACCGGGGCCATCATCGCCGCCGTCAACAGCGGTAGCAACGGGAAGGACTTGGCGACCGTCAACGAGGCGGTCATGGTCGACTTGGGTGATGGCACGAGCGTGAGCGTCGGTCAGGCCGTCTCGGCCCACCACCAGTGGGTCAAGGCCAACCTGGCCGGCCTCGCCAAGACGACCGACCTGGCCGGCCTCGCCAAGACGACCGACCTGGCCGGCCTCGCCAAGACGACCGACCTGGCTGACCTCGCGACCAAGGACGACCTCAGGGCGGCCATCGCCGCGCTCCCCTCCGCTCAGGATCTTAAGGATCTCAAGGTGACCGCCGACAAGACGCTCACCAACGCGCGCGGCCTGGTTACTGCCGCTGGCGGCTGGGAGGAGATTGCTCGTCGATCTGCCGAGCTCCGCGCCCAGCGCGCCAAGGCCAAGGCCGATGCCGCTAAGGCCGCCAAGCCCACCGGCACCGCGACCGTCAAGGCGACGGTCCGCGCGCCCCAGCCCTAGGGCATCGACGTCCCCCGACGCTTGCGTCGAGGGGGTCTCTGATTCAGCATCAGAAAGAAGAATCATGCGCGTCCCGGACCTCACAGAGGAACCCGGGACGCGCAAGAGACCATTGGATATTTCCGGTAAAAGGAAGTATCCAGTGATGCTCTTGTGAGAATCACTCTTGTTCATTAGAAATAAAGATATCGAGAAACATGTACTACATGTTTTCTTGACTTTCATACCTACCAAAACTACCACACGATGAAGAGAATTGGTTGTCTGTGTTGCCGCGTGCGACTATGGGCACCCTATTCTCTTCATCGCGCAAGCGATTTTTTCAACGGCAGCCGTCATTGGGCGGCAGGAGGAGAGTGCTATGAAGCGCTACACGCTTCCGACTCTTGCGGCCATCGCAGTGATGGTCGCCGGCGCCGCCCCGCAGGCGGCAGCATCTGAGACCCGGGTCCTCGACGGACCCGATGGGTACACCGTGGAGCTCGTCTGCTCCCCGGCGTGTCCCGCCGATGCGGACATCAAGGTCGAGTGGACGGCTATCGGGAACGGCTCCTACGAGGCAGAGCTCTCGTGCACGCCATCGAGCGCGTGCTCGACGCTCGAGCTCAGCGTCCCGGCCCCGCCGGCGAAGGTCATCAACAGGACCGTCGTTCGGCAGCGGCTCATTCAGCCGATCGTCACCATCAACCAGCCCGAGCTCAAGCTCTCGGACTCGTTCCTCATGGGGCTCCGGCTCCAGGTGGGCGGGTTCGCGGGTGTTCCGCGCACGAGTCACGCTGGCGACGGTGCCGGCATGTCCCTGCTCGCTGGCGTCACGTTCCGCTTCCCCCACGTCCTCACGGATTGGCTGGGGGCGGAGTTCACGCTGAGCAGTGGCTTCGCGTGGTTCCCGGGGAAGCACGACGTGGCGTCGGCCAACGCGGTCGAGCCGAACCTCGTCTTCCACCTCTGCGACACCGTCGACCTGACCCTGGGCTACCGCTTCGAGTCGCTCGTCGATCTTGACGAGTCTCTGGGGCACGGGCATCACGTCCACCTCGGGGTCTCCTACAAGATCTCCGATCGCGTCTCGCTCGGCATCGACGGGTACGTCGGTGAAAGCATCTTCGTCCAGCGAGAGCTCCACACGGAGCCGAGCGACGACGGTGGGCTGACCATCGACTACAAGACGACCACCCATGCGCGCAAGCTCTCGGGTGAAGTCTTCCTGTCCTTGCTCTGGTGGTTTTGGGAGTAGAACACTTCGGCCTGGAGGCCCGACGTGTGGGGAGAGGACTCAACTGAGCCCTCTCCCTTCCCGTGTTTTCTCTCTATCTTTGATGGAGAGAAAAGAATGGGAAATCTCATTCTTATTTTAAAACAGTTCTTTACAATATATTTGTAATAAACGTTTCGTAAAGTTTCGGGTATATTTTTGTTTTTTCAAAAAAAGACAAAAGCATTCCCGGAGCTTTGCGAAAGCAAGGAACCGGTGGGCTACGCACGCCTGGCCATCATGGCCAAAGTGTGTGGAGCCCATCTGGGGCTCCGTCATTCGAGAGAAGAGAAAACGCGTCACTACGGCGCTCACATCGAGAGGACTCAACCATGACGAAGACCATCCCGGCGCTCAGCGCCATCCTGTTCACCCTGGCCGGGGCTTGCTCCGGTCAGCTGGACACCCCCCCGCTCGAGAAGGCGGGGACCGAGATCGTCGGCGTTCACCTGAACGCTCCGACGAACCAGTGCTTCTACGACAGCGACTGCGTCGACGGCAACTCCTGCACGATCAACACGTGCGAGCCCGCCGATCCGGCGCATCCCGGTCAGCACCTCCGCTGCGTCGCTACCCCTGTGGTGGTCGGCGCTGCGTGTGACGACGGGAACGCGTGCACCAGCGGCGACAGCTGCACCGCGCAGGGCGTCTGCTCCGCCAGCTCCATGCTGGCCTGCAACGACGAGAACCCCTGCACGGACGACCGGTGCAACCCGACGACCGGTTGCGTGAACACGGCCAACACCGAGTCGTGCGACGACAGCAGCGCGTGCACCGAGAACGACACTTGTGTCGACGGTGTTTGCGTCGGCGGCGCGGCGATCAGCTGCGACGACGAGAACCCCTGCACGGACGATTCGTGCGACCCCGGCGCGGGCTGCGTCTTCACCAACAACACCGCGTCGTGCGACGACGGGAGCGCCTGCACCAGCGGAGACATCTGCACCGCGGGCGTGTGCGGTGGCGCGGCGATCAGCTGCGACGACGAGAACCCCTGCACGGACGATTCGTGCGACCCGGACGCGGGCTGCCTGAACACCAACAACGTGGCGGCCTGTGACGACGGGAGCGCCTGCACCGAGGAGGACACCTGTATGAACGGCACCTGCACCGGCAGCATCCTCTATGAAGGGTGCTGCGAGGTCGACATGGATTGCTTCACGGCCGAGCCCCCGACCACGTCGACGGGCTACAGCGCGCCGTGCAGCTCGGACAGCGATTGCCAGGATGGCCGTTGCTTCCAGGGCACCATGTGCCTGCCTTCCAAGAACGTCTTCGGCTGCACCGGCACCTTCCTGGAGGCCGGCGTTGGGACCTGCGAGGTCTGCAACAACGAGGGCATCGAGGGGAGCGACTGTTGGTCCTTCGAGAAGTACTGCGCCGACGGCTTCGACGACGATGCCGACGGCGCCATCGACTGCTTGGACGCTGACTGCGCCCAGGCCACCGAGTGCCAGGCCCCCGAGTGCCAGAGCGCCTCGGACTGCACCGGCAACAACCGCCAGGACTGCGTCGACAACGTGTGCGTGCTGATCCCCGAAGGCGACCTCGTGGGGGACTGCACCGACGGCATCGACAACGACGGCAACGGCGCCATCGATTGCTTGGACAGCGGGTGCGCGGATGCGCCCGAGTGCCTCGACCCCTGTACGGCGGGCGTCACCTGCGACGACGGCAACGCCTGCAACGGCGTCGAGACCTGCGTCGAGGGTGCGTGCGTGAACGGCACCCCGGTCACCTGTGACCCGGGGCTCGTCTGCGACGCGACCGGCCAGTGCGTCACCCAGAACCAGCCCGACAGCATCGTGGCCATCTGGGCCGTGGCGGGTGTTCCGATCAACGTCGTCGAGCTTCTTCCCAGCATCGCCTGCTGGAATCAGAGCGGCAACGTCGTGATCTCCTGGGTTGACGCCAAGGACGCACCCGGGGCCGAGCCGACCTACCCGACCAGCACCACCACCATCACGGTGACACGGCAGAACGTCCCGGGTCTCAAGAACTGCGTCGGCAACGTCGTCGGTTTGGACAGCAACGGTAACCGGATCTGGTGGGCGGTCCGCGACGTCGACCTCAAGACGTCCGGAACGTGGTCGTACGCCTACAACGGGTACTCCGTGAACTCCGTAGGCGTGGTCACGAACTACGTCGGCGGCGGCAACTTCGCGTGGGCCATGGGCATCGACAGCGACGGCGACGGCGTTGGGGACGGCACGGACACGTGCCCCTTCGACTCGCGCAACACCTGCGTGGTCGCGCCCTAGCCTATCATGGGCAATCCTGTGAAGCCGCCGAGGTGCCCCTCTTCCTTCGTATGGAAGGCGGGGCACCTCGGTGGTGGAGGAGGAGGTCACACGTAACCTCCGCTACAAACAATACGTGTACTCACACAAAAGGAGGAACACACAACCGTAGGCTTGACTGGATTTACCAGCCAAGCCTACGGAACACAAATATTCACAGAATATATTTCTGTACAGATTTGTACAAAAAACCACTCATATTCGAGTGGTTTTTTGTTTTATGAAGATGCAACGTTGTTGTTTTTTATTCTTGCACAATTGACTTGCACTGATAAAAAGCTTCTTCCTTCCTTTTTGTCATCAAAAAGGAACAAAAAGTGTCAGGGGAAAGAACTCGCCTGTGTCGCTACTAAGAAAGCACTCATTGGCAAGCGATGAGGCTCAAACAGCTTTCCCCTTGAAACCCCTAGACAAAAATAAGCGGGATAATCCATTTCTGCTGTTAGCGGCATTCAGATTTTATAGTCATAGGACATTTATATTTCCTCTTTATAGACACAATGTTTTCTGCTATACTAAACACAGATGTTTTTATGTCTGATCAGCCTCATTTTTTGCAATTCCCGCTGAAAGAAAAGTCGTTTACGTCTGTTTTTTTGTATGTCATTGCTGTATGTGCTGCGGCTGGATGGGTTGTCCTATTTAGTGTACGGGCAGAGTATGGTGCCATTGTTGCGCTTGTAGCGTTGCTGTTATTGTTTATTACAAAAATAGAATGGGGGATATACCTTATTGCACTTGCAGCATTTTTTCATGCGTGGGAAATAGATTTTTCTCGGTATCCCTGGGCAAAGAATGTTCCATATCTGCCTAGTATCAATGCACCTGTGGTAGATTTTATTGCATTATTCTTTTTGATTGCTGTTTTGTTTGCGGTACTCCTCCGTTTTCGATCTTTGCGATGGCAGCGTATTCCGCGGTTGTTTCCAAAAGGGATATGGTATTCACTCTTTTTGGTTATTGCTTGGATCAGTGCGACCACTGCGTATGAGGGGCTGAGTGGCCTTTCTCTCAAATATTTTTTCCGACCCATTGTATTTGTATATGTGTTGTATGTCGTTTTGACATTGATATTGCTACAGCGACGTGCACAACTAGAGCGCGTAACTCTATTCCTGGCCTGGCTCGCTGTAGCCATTGCTGTGTTTGGCCTTTTTGGATTTGTACAGTCTCTTTTTGCTGGCGGGTGGCCTCGTGTCGAACCCTTTGCAGTCTTTGGTATTGCACCTCTTGGATACAATCACAATATGATTGCAGAAGTCCTGGTGGCTTTGTTGCCCTTTTCTGTTTACATGGCATATAGAGAAGAACGACGTGATATGAAGATACTATACATGGTATTGAGCATGGTCGTTTTTTCGACCATATTACTGACGTTATCGAGAGCGGCATGGGTTGTTCTTTTTGTGTATAGTATTGCCATATTATTTTTTTTCAAAAAAGAACTACGTCAGCATCTCGCGGTTGCAGTATCGAGATTTTTGGTACCTCTTGGTATTCTTATTGTACTGAGTATTGGGTATATGTCTGTGTTCCTTGGTTCGCACGTAGTCGCCAGTTCGAATAGTGCACGATTGGTGACCACACAGATTGCTCTTTTTTATACAAAACAACAACCTATCCTTGGATATGGTCCGGGCATGTTTATTCCACTCCTTACAGACACCTCATTGTTTGCTCTTGATTTTGGTGATGCGCTCGATGCGCATGGTATTATTCTCAAACTTGTTATAGAAACAGGGATATTTGGCATGATAACCATGGGCATGTTTTTGTGGACCGTCCTTCATGCGGTATATATGCAGGCAAAAAAAAATGAAGATGTGCTTTTGACCGTACTCTTTTTTTCGGCATCTGGTGCAGTGATGTTCCAACTGTTTAATACATCATATTTTAATTCTCACATGTGGTTTCCAATTGGTCTGGCGCTTGCTGGATACCAGTTGTCCAAATATGGCGATGCGTATGCCTCACAAGAATAAGAAACTACACATTGTTCATATTATCCCGACATTACGCCATGGTGGTGCCGAGCGTCTTGTGGTTGATCTGAGCAATGCCTTGGCGAAGAATGGACATCGTGTGTCGATTGTCACATTTTTTGATGATATTCCTCTTGCGAGTGAATTAGATAAAAATGTAGAAGTGCATATCGTCAAGAAAAAAGGAAAACTTTCACTTGGATTGATTTCTGCATTGCCAAAAAAATTACTAGAGATTGACGCCGATATTGTACATACGCACTTATTTGGTGCTGATGTCTGGGGGAGACTTGCTGCAAAAAAACTGCATTTACCAGTTGTCTCTACAGAACATAATATCAACAAGAGTGAAGGTATTCTCAAGCATCAGATCAAACGCATGCTTCGAAAAAAAACAGATCAGTACGTTGCTGTGTCTCAATCAGTAGCAGTGTATATGCGAGAAAGATACAGCATCCAGGAGGACTATATTGATATTATACCTCCCGGTATTGACATCAAAAAATTTCAAGAACTTTCACAGCCAGAATGGTCAGATATCACCAGCATCCTTATGCTCGGGCGTCTTACAGAACAAAAAGGATTTGATATTGCAGTGAAAGCACTCGCTGGATTGCAAGAACTCGATTGGACATGTCAGATCGTTGGTAATGGTGAAGAAGAACAAGAGTTGCAACGCCAAATACGTACGCTCGGACTTGAGGAAAGAATAACGATGTCTCAAGCAACGACAGATGTAGGAGGCGTATATACAAGTGCCGACATCGTTCTCATGCCATCACGTTGGGAAGGATTTGGTATGGTCGCACTCGAAGCAATGGCAGCAGGAAGATTGCTCATCGGTTCACGCGTCGGTGGATTGCCAGACATGATTCAGGACAAAGAAAATGGTGTGCTTTTTGAACCAAACAATGAAGAATCATTGCAAAAAGCGTTATTGTGGACATTTGATCATGGAGACGAAGCAAAGCGCATGGCACGTCGAGCGAAAGATCATGTTGAATCATTTGATATTGCGCATATGGTGGAAGCTTATACAAAGATATATCAAGAACTGGTATGACACAAAAAATTCTTCACATCATCCCACGATTTTATCCAGGCGGTGCAGAACGCCTCGTGCTTGAGTATGCCACGCATCTGGATCCCACAATGTATGAAGTTCATGTAGCAAGCTGCGTGGACGATGGAACACTTCTCCCGGCATTTGAACAAACGGAGGTTCATTTGTTCGTCGGATCAAAACATAAACAGGGGGGTAGGCTTGCGATTTTGCGTGATCTCAAAAAATATGTACGAGAAATTCGGCCGGATATTATCCACACTCATCTTATGAGCGGTGACACAGTTGGCTATCTTCTCAAACGTACATTTCCAAGTATTACGTGGATCAGTACTCTGCATAATACTGAATATGATCGTCCGTGGTATTATCGTGCTGTATGGCGATTTATTTTACAGCGTGCAGATAAAATTGTAGCTGTATCAGATGGGGTGAAAACATATGCAGAAAAAACATTTCACATGTTGCCGGAGAGAATCATTATGATACCAAATGGTATCGATACCGCGCGGTGGAAGCATATCGATACAAAATTATTTGCAAACATTCCGTATCAACTTGCGACAATAGGGAGACTGGAAGAACAAAAGGGACATACATATTTACTCGATGCATTGGCATCATTGCCTGAGCAAAACTGGGAATATCATCTGTATGGTGATGGAAGTCTTCGTGACAATCTTTCAAAGCAAGCACAAGATCTTGGCATTGCATCCAACATCTGTATGCATGGTAATGTCGACAATCTTCCAGAGGAACTGGCAACGATTGATCTCGTGATCCAACCATCGCTCTGGGAAGGCATGAGTCTGACAGTAATGGAAGCCATAGCAGCTGGAAAACCTGTACTCGCAACATTTCCTGCAGCGGAGGGCATACTGGAAGATACTAACACAGGGTATATTGTGTCACCTGCTGATCCGCAGATGCTTCGTGTAGCGCTAGAACGTATTTTGTCACATACCGATGAGGCTATACAGATTGCAAAAGCAGGAAGAAAAAAAGCATTGAAAGATTTTGATATCAACAAACATATTGAGCGGATTGAGAAGATATATCATTCAGTGCTGTTATAAAGAACATGGACATGTTTTTCAAACAAGCAAAATATACATACAAAAAAACAATACTACGTTCAATAGTACTTATTGCTTATTGTATATTGCTTATTGTGCCTCAGGCACATGCTTCGATCGACAAACACGTATCACCAAAATTGGTCAACTATTATCTCAATTGGGAATTGTCCGAATCACAGGCACGAGAACTCGCAAACTGGGATATCGTTATTTTGGATATGGAAGTGCAGTATCGTACACCGCAATTGCTTGCAGAAATGCATGCCTTGAATCCTGATATTATCTTGTTGGTGTATATTACTCCCCAAGAAATTCGGCAAGATGCTGCGTCCTCATATAGTGTCATGCGTCGAAAACTTGTTGCAGGCATTGATGATGCGTGGTATCTCAAAGATGCAAGCGGAAAGAAACTTTCTTGGTGGCCCGGAACATATTTACTCAATGTAACAAATAGCGCACCTGCAAGAAATGGACAGCGATTGAATGAGTATATTGTTGGGTTTGTTACGGATGAACTTCTTTCTACAGGCTATTGGGATGGAGTCTTTTATGACAATAGTTGGGATAACATTACGTATTTTGCGGGGAAAAATATTGATCTCAATCTAGATGGACGTATTGACCCAAATCTTGATACGGCATGGAGGGAAGGGATGAAAAAAATATACTCAGACACTCGTACAAAAGCAGGAAGGAATATCTTGCTTATAGGTAACAATAATAATGTAACGTATCTTGAAAATTTGAATGGTGAGCTTCTTGAAAATTTTTCATCAGAAAATTGGTCCTCTTTGATGACAACTGCTCGCACACTTACACAAGGACATGGTCTGCCTCTCCTCAATGCAAATACACACAATACTGGCGTACAAGATTATCGTGACATGCGGTTTGGTTTGACCAGTTCACTGCTTGAAGATGTGTATTTTTCCTATGACTATGGTGACCAAAATCATGGACAGACGTGGCGGTATGATGAATATAATATCGATTTAGGGAAACCGTTGAGTGAAGCACAGCCAGCACAAGGATCCCCCTATTACGCACCAGACGTATGGCGTCGTGATTTTGAACACGGTCTCACTGTTGTAAATAGTCTCAATACCACACAGTACGTGGATCTTGGTGGTGACTATGAACATATTCGGGGTACACAAGATACGAGTATCAATGATGGGTCTATCGTGTCACAGATTTCACTTTCTGGTGCAGATGGACAAGTGCTTCTCAAAACGTTTCAGACATTGCAAGATGTTGTTTTTCGTAATGGCGACTTTGTTCGTTTCTTGCGTCCAGATGGATCCCGTGTGAGAAATGGATTTTTTGTGTTTGATGAAGGAGAAAAAGGTGGTGCGCTCGTCGCTCATATTGATTTGAATGGCGATGGACTCAAAGAGCTTTTTGTCGTTGATCATAATAAAATTATTGCGTGGCGTCATGATGGACAGCCGTATATCAATTCACTCTACCCGTATACAGCGAGTTATACAGGAACATTGCGTGTTATGATTGGGGATGTGAATAATGATGGAAACATGGAGATTTATGTTGCTCCAGACGCTGGCTATCCAGCACCTATAAAAGTATATACCCGATATGGGTATCCTCTTCGACAAGATTGGTTTCCATTTGGAGCACAATATACTGGGGGATATACACTCGCATTGGGATCCTTTTCACCCTCGGAAACAAAACAAATTGTGATCGGCAGTGGTACGGGTGTTGAACCCCGTGTAGGAATATATACATGGGATTATCAATTTCTCAACAGCTGGCTTGCGTTTGAGAAAAATTTTCACGGCGGGGTGAATGTTGCCACCGGCGATGTAAATGGTGATGGTATCGATGAGGTCGTTGTTGGTGCAGGTCCAGGGAAACCACCAGTTATCCGTACGTTTGATAAAGAAGGTAATCAACTGTATAACGAATTTCAAGCCTATAGTACATCACAAAAGCCAGGAATTGAGGTACAAACGCAGGATGTAGATTTTGATGGGAAAGCAGATATCCTTGGGTTTAGTAATGGCACGTTATAAAAAATAAAAAAACCTCCGATTGGAGGTTTTTTTATGCGAGGATTGGTTGTGTACGTTCTTTATGTACTTTTTGTTTTTGTTGGTAGATGGATATGATGTCTGTGACAATGTCATCCCAATTATACGTAGCTCCAACATACCGTTTATTTGCGTCACCAATGCGTTGTTTTTCTTCATTGCTCATGCTGATCAATCCCTTCATGCGTTTGTAGAGGGCTGTGATATCATTTTCTATAAAAGTCATACGGACATCTTTGACAACCTCAAGATGTTCTGGAATAGTGCTGACAAGTGTTGGTTTCCCATAACTCATTGCCTCAAGGACTGTGATTGGCAATCCTTCACTCATCGATGGATGAACAACAAAGGAGGCTCCTCGGAAAAGTGATTCGAGTGTATCTCCAGATTGATAATCCGTGAAGACAATATCATTTGATGGGGCTGCAAGTGTATGAAGAGAACGAACGTAGTCGTCTGTAAATGCAGATCCTCCTACAATAACCAATTTCAAATTATTCATGTATTCATTGAGGAGTGATTCTTGTTTCAGTTTTTGAAATGCTTCGATAAGGATATGTGCTCCTTTGTGTGGAACAAGTCGAGAGACCATAAGAACATAAGAGCCTTGTGTCAGACCAAACGGTGAAAGCAATTCATTTGATGACATGTTTTCTGCACGGACAGAAACACCATTGGGTATATATGTGGTTTCACGTCGGTATTCTCGTTCACAATATGTGGTGAGGGTTCGTGAAACAGTTATGGTTTCGTGTGCAAAAAAACATGCAGATTTTTCTCCCATACGGAGCATAAACCGTGCAAACCAATTCCATTTTTGGTGATGGCGATCAATGCAGTGAAAGGTAGTAATCACACGTGCGTGTGAGAATATACGAGGGATCCAAGACATCAGCGATGGCCCTACACCGTGATAGTGGATGACGTCTGCCTTTTTGTAGATTGCATGAAAGGTGGACAACCATGCATGTACAATAGCATCAAGATGTTTTGTTCGTATGGTTGCAACTGTTTTCACGCGTACACCGGTTGAGGAGTCTGTCCCATTCATATCTCCCCCATACCACGCACGGTTATAGATCGTGACATTGTATCCATCACGAACAAGACGTTCACTGATTTCAGCGACGTGTCGTTCCACCCCACCGTAGTGAGCTGGATAGCCTTTTTGTCCGATCATGGCAATGTTCATATTTGTCTATAATAACAGAAAAATATACCATATTTTCAGGCTTTTGTCAAGTATGGAGGTGTGTGGGGAGAAAATACTAAAAAAACGCTAGGTTGAGCGTTTTTTTGTAGTTTCTCGTACTGCGGAGAAATATTGCGTCTCACTTCGTTCGACTAAGATTATATTGCACCTACGGTGAAATAAGACTAAAAGATTACTTCATATAAAGAAGGACATGTATCATTTTGTATGTCTTTCTTTTTAGCAACATAATCTTCTAATCTTTTTTGCCGTAGGCAAAAGGCGTCTTAGTCGAACGAAGTGAGACGTAGTCTTACCTGGCTATAACAACGTACATGTTCTAGCGATTATCGCACTTGCACACCCTTTGCTTGCCCAATGGGATCACCGACGAGGGATGCTGTGACAGACCCAAAAGATGTTGAGAGAAGGTCATCTACATAGGGATCTCGAGCAGAAAGTGTGGCTTTTGTGGTGAGAATAGGGATATGTCCAAGGTCTGCAGTCGTTGGTATGATGGATACTTCAAAGTAAATACCGACTGTTTCATACGGTTTCATAGATCGAGCAGACCATGATGCTGTTCTCGTTGCGCTATTGTAGGTGATGTCACCACCCTTGCTGACACTCGATTTTCCTGTCCATACAGCATTTGGTGCCAGTGTGGTAGTGAATGAGATGGCCTCGAGGTAGCCAACAGTATTTTTTATTTGGGTAAATACCCAATATTTTGTTTCTTTTTCAACCTGTGGTGGCAACGGACCTCGTCCTAGTTGGTCACCTTCTTTGGTATAGTATCGAGCTGTTTGGGATAATGATATCGTGCTTCCTACGCGGAGAGGGGTTGTTTCTGCTGTTGTGCTATACGTGTAGTTTGGAAGATTTGGAAGATTTGCAGAAAAAGAAATGCGTGGTGCGAAGAGAGGACCTTCTTGTGAAACAAAGGTAGATTCTTGAGTTACATATGTTTGTATGGTAACCGGTACTGTCTCCCCAGGTGAAAGAGTCTTGTCGAGTGAGATTGTTTTGTCAAGTACAGAAATATGAGGATGTTCAAGTGGTGCATTTCCTGTATTTTCTACACTGAGAGTCAGCAATGGATGTTCTCCGAGAATCGTATGCGTGCTATCCCATGACGAGGAAAGGCGCACGTGAGGAGTCGCAAGAGGAAATACAAAAGGCTGTTGGTTTTCTGGAACAGTAAGTCTTGGAAGATGAATCAACGGTACAAATGCCCATGAAAATGTGTTCAGTCCAGATGGTGGAGAAAGCTGAATTGTTCCAGAAAGAGTTGCTGTGGTATGAGGATCCAGATGTGGAATATGCCACTTGCCCTCTTCGATGGCTACCTGTCCTATCGTAGACGTTGCTGTGACCCATGTCGCATAGCCATGCTCCTCTTGTATATCGAGATCTACCTCTGGAAATATATACTCCTGATCATTCGTTACGTGTATAGCAATGGGGACATCTGTATGAACTATATATTGTGGAGGTCCGTCCAATGTGATACGTAAACTTGGTTCTCGAGTGGTCAAATAAAGTCTATGAATGTCAGATTCTGGTGAGTGTTTGCCGTCTTGTGTATAGACAAGCATCGTGGAGATTGCGGTATGATCATTTGGAGATGCATACAGTTTTCCAAAGATTGAAACGGTTTCAGTATGCGTTGGTTGGATATCATCGACAGTAATATGAATAGCGTTGTCAGTGTTTACGGTATATGGCAATGATGATGTTGTGATCACAAATCCTGGAGAGGTAAGGAGAATCACCTGTGCGTTTGTGAGAGTGACATCGCTCTCATTATTATATGTAATGGTGAGTGTCACATCGTCACCACTGCGGAATCTTGTTGAGGCTACCGTTGCTTCTACATCGAGATGCACCAGCGCTGTGACGGTTGGATCATACAACCACCAAAATAAGGTAACACTAAAAAGAACGACTGTTGAGAGCATGAGAAGCATGTCGAATACAAAAAGTTTTTTTGCGTGTGAAAATTTGAGATGATACTGTTGTTTATATCGCATCTCAGCAAAATGAATAGGGGAGAGAAACAAAGCTGCTACCCATTTGTGAGGATGATGTCTCAGGTGGTGAAATGTGAAGTGCTCTTCGAAGAATTTCATATGCAGATAGTATACGTGTTTTTCTTCTGTATTGGAAGATTTCAATACTATATATATCAAATAAAAAAACCGGTATCTACCGGTTTTTAGGAAAGGGGAGGGGAGTGCTATCCTTCAAGAGTATCTTCTTTATTCGGATGGAGTCCTTTTGCTGATTTTTTACTCGGAGAATAGAGCGTATTTTTGATTTTCCACTTATCCACATACTGACCTATCCCACGTGTATTTGATTTATTTTTGACGGTTGTTTTTTGTTGAGACCATTTAACGAGGCTTTCAAAATTGATTTTATATCTTCCGGCTACAACAACGTACGTGATCTCCTGTGCTTTGATGGCACGGCGGATCGTCTGGGGATTGACACCAAACAGTCGGGCTGCCTCAGAGATAGAGACACGAACGATTTCTTTCCCTTGTTGTTCAAGCATTTCTTGCATATTTGTGTATGTTTTTGTATACAAAATGTATCACAAATTAGGAGTTTTGTCAAGTGTCGAAACCAACAAATACAAGATTGTTGATGTTTATGAAATAAAAAAGTATATACTAATATATACAAAATAACACATACCAAAGGTAAAAAAGAAAAAAATCAAATAATTGTATACAATAATATATACAAAATTGATTTATACAAACAAAAAATGATTATAATTTTTTCTTTTGATCATTTTTCTGGAGGAATTGGTATATCACTATATATAGAATGATATACCTCATGAAGCTACTTTATATGCCATAGAGGTGTCTCCTTGGGTGAATGGCACATAGAGGTATGGATTTTCTTTCGTTTTTCTGATATACTTGTTTTCGTTTAGTACTGAAATGATGGGCAAAAATGGTGTGTAACGTTTCTTTATCTTTCACGTCTTCTATATATGAAGAGGGTTCAAAGCCGAATTATTGTACAACGCATCCAAAAAGGAAAAGATCCGGATGCCTTTGCTACTCTCTACGATGCATATATTAGCAAAATGTATCGGTTCATTTCATTTAAAGTAGGCAATCGCCACATAGCCGAAGACTTGACCAGCGATTTGTTTCTCAAGTTGTGGGAATATCTCACTACAGGAAAGCAATCTGATATCCAAAGTCTCAATGGACTTATATATAGAATGGCGAGAAATTTGGTGGTTGATCATTATAGAAAATCTGCAACGACAAAAGAGTGCCCCCTAGATGATCTCTTACATTTGAGTGACACCGCGAATATCACAGAACAGGTGCACATGGATATCGAAGTAGCAAATATCCTCACGCACATACGATCACTCAAACAAGAATATCAAGAAGTTCTCTTGCTCAGATATATAGAAGAACTTTCTATAAAAGAAATTGCAGACGTCATGGAAAAAAAGCGTGGGACAGTACGGGTCACGCTCCACAGAGCGACAAAGACACTTCAAGAGATACTTAGCAAACACCCTTCGTCATAAAAAAATCTTGTGTCACATATACTCAAAGCACAATTGAAGAAGGTAAAGCAACTGGAAGGTCGCATAAATCCTGATCGTGCATGGGTTGAAAAAACGCGCATATCATTGCTTCAGCGTATCAGCATTTCTTCTTCAGTTTCATCTTCATTAAAATCTGTAGACTCTCGACCATTGCAAGGAATGATACAGAATCTCCAGGCATTATTTCCACAGAATATGTTTTACCAAGCAAAACCATTGCTTGTTTCTGTGTTGGTATTTGCGTTGGCTGGGAGTGGCTGGATCGCAAGTGCAAGTGCTTCTGAGAGTCTTCCGGGAGATACCCTTTGGCAAGTAAAACTTGCATCAGAAAAAACACAAATTGTATTAGCAAATATTACGGGGAATGATGAAAAGAACATGGAATTGCAGTTGAAGTTTGCGTCACGACGCGTTGCTGAGATAAAAACAGTCGCGAGTGAAGACAAATTTAATGCAGAAGAAAAAGTAAAGCGAGCGGGTGAGGGGCTGAAACAATTGCAAGAAAGTATTTCCTCGGTAGATAGCGCTGTTCAGTCAGAAGACCAAAAAGATTCAATTGGAAAAAATGCAAAACAAGTGAATGACACGACCAACCAGATTAGTACGACCTTGAAAGAATTGGCGGGTACTGTTGATGGCGTCGCGACGGATGTGTCTCTGACAAAACAAGTCGCTGCTGTGCAACAAGCTGTTGAGGAAGTTGGTATCAATGTTGTCAAAGTGGCAGTCGAAGGAGCGCAAAATGATGAACAACGTCAGGCCGCACAAGAATTGGTAGAAGAAAAAATAGTATCAGCCTTGTCAGAAGCAGATGGTGCATTGCACCAAACTGCCGAAGTAAAAGCACTTATCGAAAAAGTAGATGTCAATATGAGTGCAAAAGATGGATCTGTCACGATGTCATCTTCTACAAGTATTGCCCTCGAAAAGGAACATGTTTCAAGTACGACGAGTGTTGTTTCTTCATCAACGATGTTAGAAAATGCTACCAGTACAAATGGAAATGATCTTCTTCCTCCTGCTTTGACCCTAAAGCAAACAATTACCTCTATTTTGGAAGAAGCCGGAAAGTCGTCTGATGCTGTTCAGAAACAGATAGACGATATCAAATTGCTTCTCGCAAATAATGATTTGACTGGTGCACTCGAAAAAGCAAAGCAATTGATACGTGCTACGAGTGAGTCAACTCAAAAAACCATAGATATAAAGAAAACTGTTCAACAAGTGACAACTATTACGCAAGAATCAAATATTTCTCTCCCACCATCTGGCAGTAGTACGATAGGGTCTCCTCTTTCGGTAACATCAACATCTGTCGTGTCAACGACAAAAAAAATAGAGTAGAAGTTGCATGGGTATACGTGCCTTCTTCTCTCAGATGAGCAGAAGGCACGTGCATCACATGTGCGCGAATGTTTCCATCGTATCTTATTCACCGTGAGCCACATGGTTCTCGGAATCGTGTCTTACTGTATGGCTTCCTTTCCTGACTCCTTGTCTCAGACAATGGTTTATCAGGGAAGGGCTGCCATACAGTAGGCAACAGTCCCGCGATGTTATCGTGGGAGCCCATGATAGAAAGGTCGAGTCTTTCCCAGACATTTCATGGCATGTACTAAGGGTACATAACATTTCATGTTCATTGACCCATACCGTATTATATTTCGGGCGGGCGCAATGAAGGTGAAGTATACTAGTAATTATTATTATGACTGATGTAATTAACCTTACAAAAAAGGCATTTACATGGTCTGTCGTTGTTATGACGATAGCCTGGAGTATTGGTCTTTCTGCACTCGCAGCACCTCTTGCTGCTAATGCTGCTGAATGTCCATCACTCGAAGCTGGTGACCTGTTCAAAGTACCAGGAAACACAGCTGTCTATCTCATCAATGCAGACATGAAAAGAATGTACTTCTCATCTTCTGACGTTTTCCACACTTGGTACAATGATTTCTCAGGTGTTGTTGAAATCGATCAGACATGTGTAAGTGCATACCCAAACGCAGTAAACCCATCTGGTGTTGATTACCGACCAGGCTCACGTCTCGTCAAGGTAAACATCGCTCCAGAAGTATTTGCTGTCGGACCTGGCAACATGCGTTACCCAATTAGTGGCGCTGAAGTACAAGCACTTTACGGTGATAACTGGGGCAGTCTGCTCCGTGATATCCATGATTTCCACTGGCCAAACTATACGACCGGTGCAACAGTGAGTGGTATCCATGATGGTATGCTCGTAAAGCGTGCTGATTCTGACACGATCTATACTGTCGTGGATGGAAAACTCACAACTGTTGATGGAACACTTCCAGCTTTTGTAAAAGCAAGTGTTCAAACTCCAGCAGCAAGTCTCATTGACGCTCTTGAATTGAACGTCAACTCTGTTACTGCTGCATCTGTTACTGCTGACCCTTCACAGGGTGGTGGTCTCGGAACTCCTGGTACGCCAGTAGACGGAGGAGCATTGACGGTAAGCCTTTCTGCTGATACGCCTGCTGTAAGCACGTTGTCAGCATCAACTGTAAACAATTCATTGTTGAAAGTTACATTTCGTGCAGGTGATAAATCTGTAGAAGTAAAAGGTCTTACTGTTCGAAAAACTGGTCTTATTGCAAACGCACGTGTAAACGGCGTAAGTGTATGGCTTGACGGATACCGAAAAGGTGATGTCATGTCATCATTCAACTCTGACAATAAAGTAACCATCGGTTTTGGAGGCGGTTCTATCGTTGTTCCTGCAAACAGTAGCAAATCTGTTACTATTGCATTCAACTTTGATTCTAGCGCTACCAGTGGTACTGTTGGAGCACAAATTGCAGCATCAACTGATGTTGACACAACTGCAACTGTTTCAGGATCATTTCCTCTTAGCAGTGGTACTTTTGGACTTACCGATGGAACAGCTAGTCTTTCCGCTGTAAGTGTTCAAGGTCAATCTGTTGGTGGACAATCAGGTGAACCTGTTGCTGCAGATTCTGGACAGATCGAAATTGGAGAAACCAAAGAAGTTGCCAAATTCAAATTTACTGAATCTGGTATCAATGATGGTAACGTTGAACGACTTATCTTCTACGTAGAAGGTAGTGTCCAAGACTCAGACCTCCAAAACTTCGAATTGTACGCTCCAGACAACACATTGCTCGGTTCATCAGTTTCCATGAGTGATCGGTATGTTACCATTATGGTTAATGGTGGATACAACATTCCAAAAGGAAGCAACCGAACATTGACAGTGAAAGCAACTGTTATGGACGGCGCTGGACGTTGGTTCCGTATGCAGCTGCAAAATGATTACGACCTCAGTGTCAAAGATGGAGATACACAGTATTATATTCTCCCAACTGATGCTGATGGTGGTACATGGAGTGCTGTAAGTTCTACGAGCGGATATTTCAAGTTGAAAGCTGGTACTGTAACTGTTTCAAAGAAATCTGATTCAGCTGCAGGACAACTTTCTCCAGGTTCTACTGACGTAAGCCTTGGAAAATTTGAGGTTCGCGCTGTAGGAGAATCTATTGAAGTTCGTAAAGTTGGTCTTCTCGTTGCAACAAGTTCTGTTGCTACTCGACTTACTGGAAACGTAAAACTCGTAGTAGATGGTTCTACTGTTCTTACGACTAGTGCTGCAAGCAATGCTTTGTATAGTACTGCAAGTACACAGTATACATTGTCTAGTTATGTCACGATCCCTTCTGGAGAGACAAAAGTCTTCGAGATTGTTGGGTCACTTGACACAGCTGCTGTAAGTACATCTGAATACCAAGCTGAACTTGGTAACATGTACCTCAAGCGTTTGTCTACGAAGGATTACCAGGACAACAAACCTAGCAGTTCACTTACTGCTGCAAATAACCTCACCATGAGTGGAAATACGATTACAATTTCTAAGGATACTTCTGTTGGTGATGGAAACTTGTCTACTGGATCAAACAACCTTCTTGGACAATGGACTGTGAAAGCTCCAAGTGCACAAGGCATGGCTGTCACAGCAGCATCATTTAGCTTGGCTGGAACAGCTGGTATCCTCGCTTCAGATGATATTCAGAATGTGACTCTCTGGGCAGATGGTGTACAGCTTGGTTCAACTATTAGTACAGCAGCATCAAGTTCAAACTCATTCACATTCAACAACTTGACTCTTGCTAAGAGTGGTACTGTAAAACTTCAGTTGAAAGCAAATGTTCTTTCAACTGCACCATCAGCTAGCACGTTGATAGCAACTTTGTCATCATTGACATGGATTGGTGATTTGACACAGAGTTCTGCTGATGATACGACTGGATATGCTGCACAGACAAACACGGTTCGAACAGCTACTGTGACTGTTACCGGATTTACTGATGCATCGACTGTCTCAAAGATCATGACTCCAAGTGGAACAAGCGCAGTACAACTTGGTAAGTGGCAAGTTGCTACGTTGTATGAGGATGCAACCTTCAATAAGTTGCGTTTCTACCTCAACACAACTGGTACTCAAGCCCTTGCAATTGATACAGCATCTACCAATTTTGGTGATCTGTCTCTCTATGATTCTGCAAACTTGACGACTCCACTTTCTACAGGAAGCTACATTAGTAGTGGTGGATATGTAGAGTTCAGTGGACTTAACTGGACTGCTCCAGCAAACAGTACAAAGTACCTTCTCTTGAAAGGTAAAATCAATGCTTCTGGAACAATGACTCCAGAAGATGTAAGTGCATGGTCAATTGGTGCTACAAGTACGAATGATCTCGAAGTCTACACAGGTGGTGGTTCAAACATTACAACCACTGGTGTGACATTCTCATCACCTACATCTACGTATTACCTGTACCAAGATACACAACCAGTGATCAATTCTGTTGATCTTGGTACTGTCTTGGCATTGGGTACACAGGCAAAGGTATTCTCGTTCTCAGTAACAAATCCTGGTACAGTACCATTGATTTTCTCGAGTACGACTGTTGATGTAACAGTAACAGGTCTTACCTCTTCACTTGGCAGTACTGGTACCATTAGTGATTTCCAACTTTGGGAAGCTAATGAAACTGGTGGTCTTGGAACACAATTGGCTCGAAATCAGTCACAATGTATGGCTGGTGGAGCTAATGTAACAAGTTGTTCTGTAGAAACTGACAGTGCAACATCAACATCATTTGATAGTTCGAATGATGTAAACAGCCTGATGGAAAATGGTCTTACCATCCCAGCAGGTGGAACACGAACGTTCATTGTTACTGCTAATACAAATAGTGTATTGGTTGGTAAATCAACAGGTAGTGTCAATGTTTCTGCTATTATTGGTGGAAGCACTGGTAAAAGCTTTACTGCTGCTGACGTTGGATACGAAGTGGATTGGAGCGGTGGTTACTTCTACTACTACTTTACACCTGCCAATTCAGCTACGAACTCAGGTCCATACAATGCATCTGACTCGTACGAAATATCAGGATCTTCTCTCTCAAAAGGATTCTAGTTTGAATTACTTGTAGAGACAAGAAAAAAAAAGACCCCGCATTGCGGGGTCTTTTTATTGTCTGATATGTGTTTGTTACATAGAGGGTTTCCCTTTGACACTAAAAAAAGTGCGTGGTACACTCTTGAAAGATACATCAAAATTACAACTATGAAACGATCAAATAAAATCGGTATGTTCTTGTTTGGAATATTTGTTTTATTCCTTCTTTTTATCATTGTACAAAAAAAAATTGGGCCCAAATCTGATGTACTATCGTACACAAAAGAATTGTGTGGTATGAGCGGGGGGATATATCAAGATAATTTGTGTGCCTGTGGCAACATTTTCCCACAATATAATGAAAAAACGGGAAGATGTGAAAACATAAATGGAGAATCTCCAAAAAATCTTCAGGAATACCATTCTTTGATCAATCGATACCATTTTGCAGCAACTTGTGTGAAAGATGGATACGATATTTATGTGGTGCCAGGAAAAGCGCTCACATTTTGTTATGATGCTCAGATTGCCAATCCAAAAGTGAATACCGAAAATGCTATACGCAATGTTGATGTCGTAGACATGTTGAATGCAAAGATGAGAGACGTGGCAAGAATAACGTATATCCCGACAGAGGACCTTGAAATATGGGATACTGACATCGCATCATGGTGCGAAGAGTGTAAAGAAAATTCGCAACAAAAAGGTACACTTGAAAAAAAATTGAGTGCTTTAGGTTTTTTGTCGAACGATTCTGATACCTCTGTACAACCGTACTACACAATTTTTTCCAAAAAAGATTCAAAAAAGATTGAAGGAATTTTTATTCCCTATATTGACGAACATCATCATCTATACATTGATCATTGCAAGGATGAATCCTTTTGTAACACCATCGCTGAACATAGTATGACTGATTCTTTACTTTTAGAAAATATATAGGGTATGAGAAAACAAATACTTAGACAAATTGTAGATGTATTGATTGGTCTTACATTTTTAGTGCCTCTTGTTGTATTGCCGTCCACATTTATTTTTCCTTTTATTGTCCCAAAGATTTTATTATTTCGGTCTCTTGCTTTGTTTATGTTTGCTGGGTGGCTCTTGCTTATTGTGGCTGACAGTCAAACATACAAACTTCGCATGAAATCAATGACTGTCTGTGTATTTCTTTTTTTTGTGAGCCTAGCTCTCTCCACGTTTATTGGTGTGGATTGGTACCGAAGCTTTTGGGATAATCATGAACGCATGCTTGGGCTGTTTACATTGGTTCATTTTGGTATATATTATCTTGTCCTGACGTCAGTATACAAAACATGGACAGAATGGCGTTTGTTGCTCCGTATCTTTTTGTTGTCGGGGATTTTAGTGATGTTTATTGGTTTTATGCAGGTATATGTCTCCCCAAATTTATTACTAAACGGTTCGTCTCATCGAGTATCGGCTACATTGGGGAATGCAATTTATTATAGTGGGTTTGGTCTCTTTCTCGTTTTTGTAAGTGTATTATTGATTCTCAAAGAGAAACGAGATTCGGCATGGTTTTGGTTTTATCTGGCAGGGATCCTTCTTGGATTTGGTGGTATTTTTTGGGGAGGAACACGAGGAACATTATTGGGATTGATCGCCTTTATTGCCGTAGCACTCTTTTTATATATTCTTTTTCTTCGAGATCCTGCATATCGCACACTGCGACAGAGAGCGATGTATCTCATGGGGGTGGGGCTTTTTATTGTCGTCGCTTTATTCGCATTTCGCAAAACAGATTTTGTACAGCACTTGCCTGCTGTTGGCAGACTTGTGAATACACAGCTGACTTCTGGAACAGCAGATACGCGCGTCATGGCATGGGGGGTCGCTATTGAGGGTTGGAAGGAAAAGCCTATTTTTGGATGGGGACCAAATAATTATTATTATGCATTTGATCAACTGTATCGTCCACAATTTCTTGAGCATGGGTGGGGGGAGACATGGTTTGATAATGCTCACAGTGCAATTTTCAATACACTTGCAGTTCAGGGAATCATAGGTCTTGTATTGTACTTATCATTGTTTATTATCCCTATTACTGTGTTGTGGCGAGCCTATAGACGAGGGCAGGTCGATATCCATATCTTTATCATGAGTAGTGCATTTCTTGTTGCTCATTTTATTCACAATGCTTTTGTATTTGAAAATCCAACATCCTATCTTTATTTTTTCTTTACGTTGGCATTTGTCAATAGTATGGTGACAATGTCTCCAATTGAAAATGGGAAAAAAATAGTGAAAGGAAGTGGCATGGTTTCTTCTGGTATGGCGGTGACATTGATAGTGGTGACCTCTATTTTAGTTTATGCAACAGATATCAATCCTGCACGAGCGAATACCCGCGCTTTGAGCGTACTGCAACAACTTCGTTCAAATCCAGCAACCGCAATTACGTCTTTCCCTGAGGCCGCAAAGATTCCAACACCTCACATTGACGATGTTCGCAATGATTTCTCACGAACAGTTGATTCCTTTTTAACGCAATATCAGACAAAGATACCACTCAAAGATACACAAGCACTCTACCAGCTTGCTGTAGAACAATTGAAAAAAAATGTGATATTGCATCCCTTGGATATTCGTTTATACATTTTACTTGCAGAATTGGATAGAAAGGGATCTGATATTATGTCAGACCCGACGCTTGTACTGTCTTCAGAATCATATCTTGAAACAGCACATACGTTGTCTCCAAAGCGTCAACAAGTGGTCTTTGCGCTTGCAAATATCAAGCACCAACTTGGTAAAAATGATGAAGCCATCGTATTACTCCAGCAGGTCGTGGAGGATGACCCAAAGATTGCTGAATCATGGTGGCGTCTCGCACTCCAATATGCAGTCATGGGACGAAATGACAAAGGACTTGCGGTTATGAATGATGCCGAAGCACAGGGTCTCACCTTTGATGACCAAGGGCAAAAATTGAAACAAGCACTTATGGCATCTGCCACCGCGACTATTCACGCAACACAAGAGTAATCATATGAAAAAAGCCTTGATAACTGGAATTACAGGACAAGATGGGTCTTATTTGGCAGAATTTCTTCTAGAAAAGGGATATGAAGTCCATGGTATTATCCGTCGGTCGAGTAGTTTTAATACTGAACGCATTGATCATCTTTATCAAGATCCGCATGAAAAAAATGTTCGCCTTATCCTTCATTATGGAGATCTGAGTGATGGAAGTAATGTAAGTCGTATCATCGAACGAATTCATCCTAATGAGATTTACAATCTTGGTGCCCAAAGTCATGTCCAGGTAAGTTTTGAACAACCTGAATATACGGGGAATGTTGATGGGCTTGGAACATTGAGATTGTTGGATGCTATTAAAGATAGTGAAATTAAAACAAAATTTTATCAGGCTGGTTCTTCTGAAATGTTTGGGAAAGTTCGGGAAACACCACAAACAGAAACAACACCATTTTATCCACGCAGTCCGTATGCTGCTGCAAAAGTGTATGCACATTGGTTGACCGTAAATTACCGAGAATCATACGATCTGTTTGCATGCAATGGGATACTGTTCAATCACGAATCTCCACGGCGTGGAGGAACCTTTGTGACAAAAAAAATTACGCATGCACTTGCAAATATTGTTCTTGGCAAGCAAGAAAAACTATATCTTGGAAATCTTGATGCTATGCGTGACTGGGGATATGCAAAAGATTATGTAGAAGCGATGTGGCTCATGCTTCAACAAGACACACCAGATGATTATGTAATTGCGACAGGAGAGACACATAGTGTACGAGAATTTTTGGAATATGCTGGCAAAAAAGTAGGGATAGATATCGAATGGAAAGGAAAAGGACTTCACGAAAAAGGAATCGACAAAAATTCCGGGAAAACCATTATAGAAATTGATGAAAAGTATTTTCGTCCTGCAGAAGTTGATAAACTAATCGGGAACGCAACAAAGGCAAAGGAAGTACTTGGATGGAAACCGACAGTAGGATTTCATGAATTGATAGACATGATGCTTCGTGCAGAGTTTGAAGAGACGCAGGTAGATCCACAGAAGTATATATCCTAATATATGGAAAAGAATGCAAAGATATACGTTGCCGGACATCGTGGTATGGTAGGCTCAGCGATAGTTCGTGCACTAGAAAAAGATGGGTACACCTCTATTGTGACAAGAACACTCAGTGAGCTCGATTTGCGAGATGAAAAAGCTGTTGTCTCCTTTTTTGAAACAGAAAAACCAGAGTATGTGTTTCTTGCTGCCGCAAAAGTAGGAGGCATTCTTGCAAATAACACGTATCCTGCGGAATTTATCTACGACAATTTACAAATACAAAACAATGTGATTCATCAGTCATACGTGCATGGTGTAAAAAAATTGTTGTTTCTCGGTTCATCGTGTATTTATCCGAAGATGGCACAGCAACCAATAAAAGAAGACTATTTACTATCAGGAAAACTGGAATCAACAAATCAGCCGTACGCGATTGCGAAGATTGCAGGCATCGAAATGTGTCAGAGTTACAATCGTCAGTATGGTACAAATTTCATTGCAGCCATGCCGACAAATTTGTATGGTCCTGGAGACAATTATCATCCAGAACAGTCTCATGTGTTTGCCTCATTCATCCGAAAATTTTCTGAAGCCATTGCCGAAGGGAAAGATCATATCGATGTATGGGGGAGTGGAACACCATATCGTGAATTTTTGCATGTTGAAGACCTCGCACATGCGTGTCTTTTCCTCATGAATACCTTTACGCCAACAAAAGAACAGAATGACAATGGAGATATCTTTATGAATATCGGCGTGGGAGAAGACATCACTATAAAAGAACTGGTAGAGTTATTCAAAGAGGTCTCTGGTTTTACTGGTGAGATTGTTTGGGATAGCACAAAACCAGATGGAACACCAAGAAAACTTCTGGATGTGAGTCGTATGGCGTCGTTGGGGTGGAAGGCACGTATTCCACTCAGAGAGGGCACACAACAGATATTGGAAGAATATCGGACGATAGAACAGAAATAATCATTTTTTAGATATAAGGCACCTTGACAAAGGTGTCTTTTTGTGATTAAGTCATGCGTTGCAGTTGATCTTTTCTTCTGTGCAGAGATGGCAATGTGTTCGTCAATATATGGTGGATAGAATGCCTTGACTGCAGAGATAGGCTCCTGCAACGCATGTGGAGGATCCCATGGAAATCGAGGCCACTGTGGCCGCCATCACCGCTCTCGCAACTACCGACTACGAGCAGTTCAAGCTCGTCGTCGCGGAGCTGCTTGGGCATGTCAACCCTCGTCAGCCCTTCGGGACTTCGTTGTTCGATGCCATTGCCAAGGTGACCGTCACGGTCGCCTGCGAGAACATCGCGATGCGACGAGGTGACGATGGGAGGCTTTATGTCTTCCTTCGTTGTCGTTCGCTCGATGACACAGCCTACCCAGGGGAGTGGCATTCCCCAGGATCGGCTCTTCGACCTGGCGAAACGTACGAGGACGTGTTCCGTCGGCTTCGTGGCGAGTTCGGCTCGGACGTCGTCAAGCACGAGCAGATCGGGCTTCTCAACGTTCCAGAGGAGGAGCGTGGGCACTTCCTGACACCCGTCTTCCTCGTCGAGATCGACGGCGACGGACGACAGGATGACCGCCATGGGTGGTTCCCCGTGGACGCGCTTCCACAGCCCATGGTCGCGCACCACGAGTGTCGCTTGTTCCCGATGGCCATCAAGGCCTTCGAGGAGCGCGAGCGACAGCAGAAGGGCGACCGGTAGGACCACCGATCGCAAGGAGAAGAGCGCCTCGCACTGAACCATCGAATGATGGGGATGTGCGGGGCGCTTCTTGGTATCTGTGGATAACTTTTGACACCTTTTGACACCTACTGACACCTGTAGTATACTATTTTACAACGCACTCATAAGCGTGTACAGTATGTCTGAAATCCATCCAAATGAAGTATATACGACAAAAGAAGCAGAGGAACTTCTGAAAGTCAGTAATAGCACTATGAAGCGTCTGTTGAAGTCTGGCCTTCTTCGAGCCAATAAGGTCGGCAAGCAATACCGTATTTTGGGGCATGAACTTTTGAAGATTGTCTCTCCAGAAGTGGACAAAAAAGCAACGGATTTGTTCCAAAAAGTGAAGACAAAAACTATAGAAAAAACAAAAGATTGGTAATATATTATTTTCAATTTTACTCATATGATTCAAGATGTTGTTATCACCCCATTAAAAAAAATACAGGATGAACGAGGGTCAATCATGCATATGTTGCGGAATGATAGCCCAGAGTTTGATACGTTTGGAGAAATATATTTTTCCACGGTATATCCTGGAGTTATCAAAGGATGGCACATACATACCGTTATGACACTGCAGTATGCTGTCGTCAAAGGCAATATAAAATTAGTGTTATTTGATGGAAGGGACAATTCTCCAACAAAAGGGGAAGTACAAGAAATTTTTATTGGTGACAAAAATTATTGTTTGGTTAAGATTCCACCTGGAGTCGTCAATGGATTTAAAGGAATTGGCACCGAAGAAGCTATCATCGCGAACTGTGCGACGCATCCACATACAAAAGATGAAATTGTGCGTGTCGATCCATTTACTAAGGAAATTCCATACAACTGGGATATAAAATATGAGTAAGAAAATACTTATTACAGGCGCTGGTGGGTTTGTTGGAAAAAATTTATATCAGTATCTTGTTGAAAAAAAATATGATGTTCTTGGTATTGGTAAGACAGCAAAAGAATCTGTCGACAAGGTCGTTGATATCAGTGACCCCGTTGCGTTGAATGAAGTATTGGAAACGTGGAAACCAGATCAAATTGTCCATCTTGCGGCTCTGTCAAACGTAGAAAAATGTGAAGTTGAGAGAGGCCTCGCGTATGCACAAAATGTCAAGCCCGTGGAAACACTGACAACCTGGGCGAATACGTATAACAAACGCATCATTTTTGTGTCTACTGATTATGTGTTTGATGGGGAAGCGCCAGCAGATGGATTTACAGAAAATGATACAGAACGTCCGCTTCAATATTATGGAGAGACCAAATTGCAAGGGGAACATATTGTTTCAACGTTACAACAATATGTGATAGTCCGTCCGACAGTCATATATGGATGGGATCGTGATGGTATGAATTTTTTTATGCAACTGTATCGGAATCAACGAGATAAAAAAACAATGAATATTCCAACAGACCAAGTAAATAATCCAACTTCGGTTGTAGATCTATGTCATTTGTTGGAGAAGATTATACAGCGTGATGATGTTGTCGGTACGTTTATTGCGACAGGAAATGAAACGTTTGGTAGGTATGATTTTGCAGTACAGATTGCGGAACATATGGGATGGGATACGCATCTTTTGCTTCCTGTTTCTACACAACAGCTTGGTCAAGTTGCGAAGAGACCATTGCATAATGCGACATCAAATAAAAAAGTTGTACAAGAGTTTTCTTTTTCGTTCGCCTCTTTGGATCAACATGTCACTGAGATCAGAGAACAAATGAAGAAACATATATGACTCATGCCAAACCGACAATCACAGTAGCGATCCCTTCCTACAACAAAGAGAAGTATATTGCACGTTGTATTGAAAGTATTTTAGCTGAAAAAGATTTGATCGATGCCATAGTATTGGTAGATAACTGTTCGACAGATAAAACCTACGAGATTGCAAAAACATATGAGCCTGACATTACGTGTTACCAAAACGATACAAATATCGGCATGGCAGGAAATTGGAACAAGTGTATTGAGCTTTGTAACACGGATTGGTTGATGATTGTTCATGCGGATGACGAAGTACTTCCGGGTGCTATAAAAGAATATAGAGATATACTGGCACGATATCCAAGTCTTGGATTGATAAGTGCTTCATCTGGGTATTCGGGAACAAACATACAAACAAAATCTGTACAGGGATTGCATGAAAAAGATTTTTTTAACGCAGGTATAGAGGCAATGGAAAGTTCATTTGGGATCTGTTCTTCTGTTATGGTAAAAAAGGAAGCCTATGATCATCTGGGGATGTTTATTCAGGATTCATTATCTTCCGATGGTGAGATGTGGATTCGAATTGCAAGCAAATATGATGTAGGATTTATCAACAAACCAACAGCGCTGTACAGGGTGAATCCTGAATCAACAGGACTTACATCGCTTACAAATAGAAAATTAAAAGACATTAAGCGGGATTGGGATCTTTTGACTAAACAAATTGCATCGCATTACCCGACAGATGAATCAAGAAAAGAATACTTGAGGAAATCGTATATGTGGGCTCCCTATGCCTATTGGAATGTATTGAAAGAAAATATAAAAAAAGGAAACATATTGATGGTGCTCCAAACACTATGGTTGATTATTGTTACATATCGAGGACTGGTTCCTTTGGTACGGTTATCGTCAACCGCAGTAAAAAATGGAATAAAAAAAATCATGCCTGGTCGTAAAAAAGCATCGATATGAACCACGAAGAACAGGTAGGGAAAAATTTTGCATGGACATCACTTTCTCAGTTTGTAACAAGATTATTTGGTTTGGGTTTTTTTATATACATGTCTCATGTTTTGTTAGAGAAGGGGATGGGACAGTACAGCTTCATTACCACATTTACCACATTTTGGTTTATTTTGTCAGATTTTGGTATTAGTAGCTATTTATACCGTGAATGGTCAAAAGGAAATGTACTCATTGAAAAAATACAAGAAGATTTTAATGTCGTGTTAACATTGAAACTTCTCATGGCAGCATGTGTGTTTTTGCCATTTGTTGTTATCAATTGGTTTATAAATAGTGAAATTTTATGGCCATTGATACTGTATTATGCATTCATTGTGTTGTCTATGTTTATCAGTCATGCTGATATATATTTACATTCTATAAATAATTTTAAGTTTAGTGCCATTCGTGAACTTCTTGAAAAAACCATTGTCATCATTGTTGGCGGTATTGCCCTACTTTTCTTAAAAAATGTAATATCAATTTTTATCGCAATGATCGTCGCTCAAATAGTATCATTGTTGTACTATTTTAAGGGGAGATTCCCTTTTCGTCCGAGATATGCGGTAAATTTGGTAAGAATGAAATTTTTGATTAGAAAGGGATTGCCGTTCGTATTATTTGCTGTGTTTATATCAATATATGGAAGAATTGATATGGTTATGTTGAGATATATGAAAAATTTTGAAACAGTTGGTTGGTATGGTGCAGGATATAAGGCATATGAAATTGCTAATATTTTTCCAGGAGTATTGTTTCTCCCCGCAATTTTTCCAGTCTTGTCGCGTATTTATAACGAAAAAAACAGAGAAACATATAAAAATTTTTTCAATCGAGCTATTAGGATTTTATTTTCGACAAGCATATTGTTAAGTATCTTTTTTGTATTTTTGGCACCGTATCTGATATCGTTCTTGTTTCCAACTTCATTTGCACCAAGTGTACTTGCCATGAGAATTATAATTTTAGTCCTTACCATATCATCGTTAAGTGTATTATTTGCCAATACGATCATTATACAAAATAAAGAGATGTTAAGCTTGAAAATAGTTGTCATATCAACGATTATTAATGTTGTCCTCAATTTGATCCTTATCCCACGCTATTCGTTGTACGGTGCTGCGACTGCCACAGTTATAGCGGAAGCGTGCAACTTATATATGTTACAACACTATGTGGATTGGGATAAAGAACGAACTACTCTGTTAAAAATTGGTGGTACTACTATGATTGTTGTGTTGTCTTTATTTTATATTCGTCACGTCGGATATATAAATAATTTATATGTTGGATTTGGATATATTCTTGTGCTAAGTGTCATTTTATGGATGTTAAAACTTATAGAAAAAGATGATTTAAACATGTTTTATATACCCATTAAAAATAAAATTGCATTTATTTTATTTAATAAGAATAGCATATGAAAACAATAATTCTTTGTGGAGGGACAGGAACACGTATGAAGGAAGAAACAGAATTCAAACCAAAACCTCTGGTCTTGGTTGGTGGTAAACCTATCTTATGGCATATCATGAAAATTTATGCGCACTATGGATTCAATGAGTTTGTCATAGCTCTTGGGTACAAGGGGGAAATGATCAAGGAGTATTTTTTGAATGAGCGAACACTTTTGAATGATTTTACACTTGAGACAAAAACAGGAGATATTACGTTGCATAATAACGAGTGTGAGGATTTTAAAATTACGTTTGTGGATACCGGTTTACATAGTCTGACAGGGGAACGTGTCAGAAGATTAAAAGATCATATAGGAGAAGACGAGCATTTTATGGTGACGTATGGTGATGGTGTCGCAAATATTGATATAGAAGATTTAGTTCGTTTTCACAAAACGCAAGAGTCAGAAGGAACCATTACTGCTGTGAAACCTGGGACACGATTTGGTTTTTTGGATATCGATGAAGATAGCAAAAAATTGAAAAGTTTCTTTCAGCATAAAATCACTCATGATGAAGATGATCATTCAAAAGATACGATCAATGGTGGATTTATGGTATTTAACAAGAGTGTGCTTGATAAAATAGAGAAAGATTCAATGATTGAAGAAATTTTCCCAAAACTTATTGAAGATAAAGCATTGTCAGTATATAGTCATGCAGGGAAATGGAAGTGCATGGACACATATAAAGAAGTCGAAGAAATGAATAAGTTGTGGGATGTTGAACCGTTTTGGAAAATTTGGAATTAATATCGTGTATATGTCTACTTTGAATGGAAAAAATATATTAGTAACAGGAGCAACAGGGCTTGTTGGTTCTCACTTGGTTGAAACATTATTAGAAATAAAAGGAGCCAACATTGTTTGTCTTGTACGAGAAAAGAATCCAACATCATATTTTTATGCGCAAAAATTTGATGAAAAAGTGACTTCTGCGTATGGAGATCTTGCAGACAAAGAGCGCATCTTCAATATTGTCACCAAGTATGAAATCGATTATATATTTCATATTGGAGCCGAGGCTATTGTGCCGACTGCATTCATCAATCCATACGAAACGTTTACCAGCAATATCATGGGGACAGTGCATGTCTTAGAAGCTGCAAGACTGAGTCCTCGCGTGAAAGGCGTTATCGTGGCGTCAAGTGATAAAGCCTACGGCAAAAATTGTCATAATGCGACGGAAGATAACCCCCTTGCAGGGGATCATCCGTACGATGTCTCAAAATCTTGTACTGATTTGATTGCATTGTCATATTTCAAAACATATGGTGTTCCTGTTACGGTGAGCCGTTTTGGAAATATCTATGGCCCTGGTGATCTGAACATGAATCGGATTATTCCTGGTATCATGAAATCGATTATTGCTGGGGAGACACTAGAACTTCGAAGTGATGGAACATTTTTACGTGATTACGTGTATGTAAAAGACGTCGTGGATGGCTATATAACACTTGCAGAAAAAATTGATATTGCAAAAGGAGAAGCCTTCAACTTTAGTTCTGGTCACAATTTTTCTGTGTTGGATCTTGTATCAAAAGTAGGCTCAATAGTAGGAAAGGATGTTCCATATTCAATTTTGAATACTCAAAAAAATGAAATACCAGCGCAGAGTCTGAATTTTGATAAAGCGCAACGTATGTTAGAATGGAAACCTGTATCATCATTTGATGCCAGTATTCAGGAAACATTTGCTTGGTACCTGGAATATCTACGTAAATAGCGTTTATTATGCACATAAAAAAAACACCAGTTTGTATTATTGGTACGGGAAATATCGGTACCGATCTTCTTTATAAAATTCAACGTTCTGAATTTCTTGAATGTGCATTGTTTGCGGGGAGGAATCATGATTCAAAAGGCATCGCTCTTGCAAAAGAGATGGGTGTGCCAGTGTCTTTTGACTCTATCAATGCACTTTTGGAAAATCCAAATTGTTGTGAGATTGTATTTGATGCAACGTCAGCTGCTGTACATAAAATACATGCCCCAATATTAAAAAAGTTGGGAAAGTTTGTCATCGATCTGACTCCTTCGCGAGTGGGTGAGATGTGTATTCCTGTCGTGAATGGTGACGATATCGCAACGGATGTGGACGCAAATATTAATTTGGTAACGTGTGGAGGGCAAGCATCTACCCCGATAGCAAAGGCTATCGCAAAGATTCATCCTGATACACAATATCTTGAATTGATTGCAAGTGTGAGTTCAAAATCAGCAGGACCAGGAACTCGGGCAAATATTGACGAGTATAACCAAACAACACAGCGAGCTATTAAAGCGTTTACCGGTATTCCTCAGGTCAAATCAGTTCTTATTCTCAATCCTGCCGAACCACCAGTATTCATGCACAATACGATATACGCAAAAATTCCTCATCCAGATATTGCATCACTTACGACAGAGATAGAAAAGGTTGTAACACAGATTCAACAGTATGTTCCTGGGTATCGTCTCGTTGCTGGCCCGGTAGAGATGGATGGTGTGGTCAGTGTCATGATAGAGGTGACCGGCAGGGGAGATTTTCTTCCAACGTATTCAGGAAATTTGGATATTATCACTGCTGCAGCTGTACAAATGGCAGAAAAATATGCACAGTCATCCAATAACCGATAAATGTTTATGAAAAAGGAACCAATAAAAATTATAGATTCAACATTACGTGATGGTTCACATGCCATACGTCACCAACTCAGTCGTGAAGCTATTTCTGCATATTGTGAGAAGGTTGATGGCAGTGGAATTCATGCTGTTGTCGTTGGGCACGGCAATGGTTTGGGAGCTTCTTCTATCCAAGTTGGACTTTCAGCCATTTCTGATGGTGAAATGTTGTCAGCAGCACGACAAGCCCTCAAAAAAACAAAATTGGGTGCGTTTTTTCTCGCAGGATTTGCAACGATTGAAGACGATCTCGCTCCAGCTCTTGCTTTGGGTGTTGATATGGTATGTGTGGCATCACATTGTACTGAGGCAGATGTGACTCAACAGTACATCTCGTATCTCAGTGAGCGATCCGTAGAAGTGTATGGAGTGCTCATGATGTATCATCTCACAACCAAAGAAGTGCTTTTGGAAGAAGCAAAAAAAATGGTATCCTATGGTGCACAGGGTATATTAATCATGGATTCTGCCGGTGCCTCAACACCTCCTTTGGTACGAGAAACCATTTCTCATCTTGTTGAACATCTCGATGTCCCTGTGGGCTTTCATGGACATGACAATCTTGCGATGGCCGTTGGGCATTCGTATATGGCTATTGAATCAGGTGCTACCATTATCGACGGCACGACACGGGGATTTGGTGCTGGGGCAGGAAATTGTCAGTTGGAAGCATTGGTTGCCCTCTTGCAGAAAAGTGGCATTCCTGTAGATGTTGATCTGTATGCGTTACTTGATGCAAGCGAAGATGTCGTGCGGGGTATAATGACAAAACCGCAAGAGACTGATGCTATAAGTATTGTGAGTGGTATGGCAGGGGTGTTTTCTGGGTTCAAAATGCCAGTACTGAGAGCTGCGGAACGTTTCGGTATCGACGCCAGAGATTTATTTATGGAGCTTGGAAAAAGAAAAGTTGTCGGCGGACAAGAGGATATTGTGATAGAAGTGGCGATGGAACTTGCAGAAAAGAATGCTCAAAAATAATACGTGTAATAAGTAATTTTGTGTGTATGAACGTAGCCGATTATATAATACAATTTTTTGCTGAGAAGGGAGTGGAAGAAGTATTTTTGGTTACGGGTGGTCAAGCTATGTTTCTCAATGATGCTGTGTATCGAGAGAAAAGAATGAAGGTAACATGTACGCACCATGAACAAACTGTTGCGATGTCAGCAGATGCGTATGGGCGTGTGGCTGGGAAACCTGCTATTGCTATGGTCACCGCAGGACCGGGAGCTGTGAATGCTATGAATGGTGTGGTCGGTGGGTATACTGATTCTTCCCCTATGATTGTCATTTCTGGACAATGTGATCTGAGTCATGTTCAGTATCAGCAAGAAAGTGGTATACGGCAGTATGGTGTGCAGGGAATTAATATCGGTCCTCTTGTAAAGAGTGTGACAAAATATTTTGTTACCGTTGATGAACCAGCAAAAATTTTATTTTATTTACAAAAATCATATCACCTCGCTACAACAGGTCGTCCAGGTCCGGTGTGGCTGGATGTCCCAATAGATATTCAACGAAGTGTTGTTCCCGATGGTCCGCTTGAGGAATTTACTCCAGATGAACATCCTGATACCGAACTTCTTGTACAACAGGTCAAAGATGTTATTGCAGACCTGCGTCAGGCAAAACGTCCATTGCTTCTTTTGGGACAGGGGATTCGACTTTCGGATTCTATACAAGAATGTCTGACAGTGATAAATAAACTAGGTGTTCCTGTGCTTACGTCTCGATTGGGAATTGATATTCTTGAGACAAATCATCCACTCTATGTTGGTAGACCAGGAACATATGGTGTTCGAGCAGGGAATTTTGCAACACAAAATGCAGATGTCATGCTTGTCATCGGGTGTCGGCTTGCGACTTCT